>ERZ827194.260-NODE-260-length-49257-cov-5.96232_pt1 | contig 49257 bp, 46 predicted proteins | sample MGYA00519777_ERZ827194 | MGnify/ENA primary metagenome ERZ827194 (study PRJEB31778, sample SAMEA3449277) | human gut metagenome | biome: human gut; feature: human-associated habitat; material: faeces | place: United Kingdom | collected 2010/2012 ...
GAGCCAGTCAACGGTCAAGATGAACGGTGCATATAAATGCACCGCCGTTGACAGCCCCGCCCGTCTTTGCTAAAGGGTAATCAAGGCGGGAAAGCCCTAAAATGGCTTCCCGCCCATTTCAATTTTGAGAGAAAAATCTGTCTGCTTTTTCGTGAGTGTGTCCACAAGTTCGGGACATTTTGTCCCGAAGTCCGGCATAGGACGAGGGACGGGGCTTTCATATACGCCCTGTCTGCTGCTGAAACTAGTCCTGCGCTTGCGGCTCCACGCCACGCAATCACAGCCCTGTTTTCCTGCTGCTTCAAATGCCCTTGCCCTCCCTGGTGGCAACCGCATTTTCGCAGCAACGCCGACAGAGCGTATAACACACTACACTTTGCAAGCAAAGTCGTGTGCCAAGGGGCAAGCCCCTTTGGAACCCCTGACAACAAAACAGGCTGAATATCCCGCACTTTCCCGGTGCTTGATACTCAGCCTTTATTTGTTGTCAGCAGCCCCCGTTTCGTGGTCTGCGTGTAGTTCCTTGTAAACTGACCTAATGCTCCTTGCAAAGCGACTTTCCATTCCCCTTACAAAGGCAACAAAAACTGCCGAAAAGATTTCTGAAGGAAATTATCAGATCCGATATGGTTCAGATAAAGCCAATACAACTGCACTGGAACTGGCACAGCTTGGTCAGGCTATTGACCATATGGCTGAAAATCTTGAAAAACAGGAAGAAGTCCGCAGACAGCTAACCTCCGACGTAGCCCATGAACTGCGCACACCGGTGGCAAATGTATCTTCCCAACTGGAAGCCATGATCGAGGAAGTATGGGAACCTACAAAAGAGCGGCTTCAAATCTGCTATGATGAACTTTGCCGGATCTCCGGTATCATTTCTGATCTGGAAAAACTGCGCCAGCTCGAAGCTTCCAATATGGTTCTGGAGAAAGAACCTGTCAACCTTTTAGAACTGTCTCGGGCAGTAAAAACTGCTTTTGAGCCGGAACTGGCAAAAAATAAACTCACCTGCACAGTAACAGGTGAGCCTGCTACTATCTCCGGAGATCAGAAACGCCTCCACCAGGTGATCTTCAACCTGATATCCAATGCTGTTAAATATTCTACCGAAAACGGCCAGATCCTGATAGATATCCACAATTTAGGCAAAAACGTGCAGCTGACCGTCAAAGACCAGGGTATCGGCATCCCTAAAGAAGATATTCCTCTGATCTTTGAACGCTTCTACCGCACCGACCGCTCCCGCAACCGCAAAACCGGCGGTGCAGGCATTGGACTTACTATCACAAAAACCATTGTACTGGCTCATGGTGGGAGTATTTCTGTGGAAAGTGTGGAAGGGTGCGGAAGTTGCTTTACAGTCGTATTGCCGAAAAACTAAATCCCACTTTTATTTATTCTGGCACTGATGTTCCCCACAGTGATGCTCTCCGCAGGAATATCCCTCTCCATGCTCATGATGGGTGCAGTGCACATCCGGGTTATAGTCTAATTTTCCTTCTGCATATGCTTTTACTGTCTCATCTGCATCACTGCTTACACCGCCAAACAACTTAATACCTACACCAGCCAGTGCGCCATGGCCCTGACCATTGATATCAACTACTTGTGTCTTTACGATCTGACCGTTTTCCACATCATACAGTTTAAACTGCTCTGTGTGTCCAAAATGCTGAAAAATACTTCCAATTTGTCTGGCGGAGCTGTCGGCCCTTTTACAGCTACCGATACAGCAAAAAGCCACCGGAAAAAGCTTTTACACTTCTTCCGGTGGCTCTCATTTATAATCTTATGATCTTATTTAGTTGACCAGCTCCCGCTCTCTGTTCCCATTAACCTTCAATAGAAACATACTTCTTCTGCTCTACTGCCGGCTTTGCTTCCTTCTTCGGTACAAACAGCTTCAGGATACCATGTTTGAACTCGCCCTTGATGTCTTTCTCTGTGATGTCTTCACCTACATAGAAGCTTCTCTCACAGGATCCTGCGTAACGCTCTTTACGGATGTAACGACCGGATTTCTTATCCTGTTCGTCTTTATCAAGTCCCTTGGCTGCACTGATAGTCATATAACCATTCTCCAGGGATACCTTGATCTCATCTTTTGTAAATCCAGGCAGATCCATTTCCAGCTCATAACCGCCTTCTGTTTCCTTGATATCAGTCTTCATCAGGTTCTTGCCTCTGCGGCCGTACAGCTTCTTTTCTACATTGCTTTCTGCGTTATCATCGAAAAATGGAAAATCCTTCATAAAGTTATCAAATAAATCTTCTCCAAAAATACTAGGCATTAACATAAGTCATCTCTCCTTTTTCTAAACTCTCTATGATCTATTTTACTTGTTATCTTTTGGAACCGGGGATGTTCGGAAACCTTCCGGAACCTTTGGCATCTTACTTCTTTGCCTCTTTGTTCCTTTCTGTTTCCCTTCCTTTGTTCTAGATGTAATATAACACTTATTATTAGCACTGTCAAGAGGTGAGTGCTAATTATTTTGTGAAGAATTTGTGAACACTACGAGCCATGCAAAATGGCGAAGATAAACGCCCTGCAAGTTTACTTGCAAAGGCGTCTATTTTTGCTATTTTATAGGGTGATTTTAATAAAAAAGAAATTTGAAAGCCTTATATTTACTGGCTTAAAGATTCTGAGAGATTATTATAGAGAATAAGGAGGAACTGAAGGTTCTCATTTACTGCATTCCATAATTATCTTCCCGCATCTGTCATATCCAATCTCTGAACTGTTCAGACACAACGTATAATTGCTGGCTTTTCCCCAGTTCTGATCCGTATAAAAGTTGTAATTTGCCATACGTCTTTTATCTATGTCTGCCATCATTTTAACAGCTTCCTGCTCTCCTACATTGTATAAATGGGTGATACGCTGTATTTTTTCCGGCATATCCCCATGAATAAATACATTCAGCACATCGTCCCGGTCTTTCAGGATAAAATCAGCATTTCTTCCAATGATCACACAGGGCTCCTTCCCAGCCAAATCTAAAATAACTTTTCTCTGTGCCTCATACACCATATCCTCCACTGATTTTCCTGTAATATCACGTCCTACAAGTGCATATGCAAATAATCCTTTCTTCGGAGACAGCTCTGCTTTTTCCTGGATGTAATCTGGAGACAAACCTGACTCTTCTGCAATATGATTAATGATGTTTTTATCATAATAGGCTATTCCCAGTTTCTTTGCTACTTCTTCACCGATAAAACGTCCACCGCTTCCAAATTCCCTGCTGATCGTAATGATTTTTTTTGCCATTTCCAGTTCCTCCTTAACCTAAAACATTAACCTTATTTTTTCTGATTTTCTTTAAAAATACATATCCAACCAGACATGCGATCACTTCAGTGACCGGAAATGCCCACCAGATCAGTGAAATTCCCACCTTGCCATTTCTGACAAGCAATGAAAAGATTCCCGCCAATGGCAATATGATGATAAGCTGTCTCAAAAGTGAAATAACCAGTGATTCCAAGCCGCCATCTAATGCCTGATAAATTCCCTGATAGGCAACGTTGATCCCGGCAAACAGAAAACTGACAGAGATCACTCTCATTGCGCCGATAAAATATTCTCTTGACTGTCCTGCATTAAACAACGTTGCAAATGCCCCAGGGAAAATCTCTGTGATCCCAATTCCCAGGATCATTAATGCAATGGTATAGATCAGGCCATATTTGATCCCATCCTGAATTCTCTTTTTATTTCTCATTCCATATGCAAATGCAAGGATGGGAGTGATCGCATCCCTCAGACCAAAGGCAAGGAAGAGAACGAACTGCTGGACCTTATAAAACAATCCATAAGCTGTCTGCGCTGACGGATTGAATTTCAGGATCAGATTCATTACATAAACCATAATGGACATCAAAGCCTGCGCAATAATTGCCGGAAGTCCGATTGCATAGATTTCTTTTATAACACCGGCATCCGGCTTCATATATTTCACTCCATGCCTGAATTCCCTATTCAGTCTTATATGAAAGATAAGCAGCAATACTGCTGATGCTACCTGGCCAATTACAGTTGCGTAGGCTGCACCTTCCACTCCCATTTCGGGACAAGGTCCAATACCATAGATCATGACCGGATCAAGGATAATATTTACAACAGCTCCAACTACCTGGCCAATTGTTGAATAAAGGGAACGCCCCGTTGCCTGTAATAACTTTTCAAATAAAGAAAAGAAAATAATACCAAAAGAGAGCACGCAGCATATCCTCAGATAGCTGACTCCCATTTCCATTACTTCTGCATCAACTGTCTGTGATGAAATATATGCTCTCACACCAAAGATGCCAAACAATAAACATACTACATAAATGATCACACCAAGAAACAGGCTGTTTCCTGCTACCTTTGCGGCTTTTTTACTGTTCCCCTGTCCCAGTGTCCTTGCAAGAAGCGCATTTGTTCCTACACCTGTTCCGATCCCCACTGCCACCATAAGCATCTGCACCGGAAATACCAGGGTCAGTGCATTTAATGCCGCTTCACTGCCCACTCTCATATTTCCTACAAATGCGCTGTCTACAATGTTATAGACCGCCTGCAATGCCATGGATAAGATCATAGGGATTCCCATCTGGATCATCAGCTTATTCACCGGCATATCTTTCATCTTGTTACTTTCTGCCATTTTGTTTTAACTCCTCTCTTTTTGGCACAAAAAAAGTGCGCACCTTGTCATATAAGCTGGACTTACGCTGACAAGCTACACACTTTTTTCATGGCAAATATTCTATTATTCTATTTTAACAAAATAAAAACGAGCAGCATGTAAACTGGATTTACGCTCACCTGCTACTCGTTCGTTGTAATTATATTTCCTGTTTTTCAAAAAGTCAAACAAAATTTTTCTGGCATTTTCTCTTTATGAACCATTTATGATAATGTCCTAATATACCACAAGGAAAACGATATCACTGTAAGTCATCCCAGCTGACAGCTGCGATGAAATGTCCCACAGGACCTATAGTGCCAAAAGCATTATTTGTACAAAATCACATGCTACCGTGATGATCAGACCACCGCCTATAAGGATAAGCACTACCGGCAGACTCTCCCATAACGATCAGGCGGTCTGGTGAAATTCAGGCATTTACCTGTATATTTACATAATACTTTCCATAAACCGCTGGATCCGGTCCATCCCCCGGTTAATCTGCTCCATGGATGTTGCATAGGAAAGACGCACATATCCTTCGCCCTGTTCTCCAAATGCTGATCCGGGAGCTGTTACGACGCCTTCTTTCTCCAGAAGTTTCTCGCAAAATTCCACAGAAGTCATCCCTGTTTCTTTAATATTTACAAATGCATAAAAGGCTCCGTTTGGCGGTGTACAGGATAAACCTTTGATGCCATTGATCCGCTCCAGAACAAGTTTTCTTCTTTCTGCATACTGTCTGTTCATCATTGCAATATCTTCATCGCCATTTTTTAATGCTTCAATTCCTGCATACTGTACAAACTCAGGAAGACAGGAAGGCATATTTTCCTGCAACTTTGGCAGTCTGGAAAGGATATTTCTTGGTCCCGCCATATATCCAAGACGCCAGCCTGTCATGGCATATGTTTTAGAAAAAGAATCCACATAAATAGTGCGTTCTCTCATTCCATCTAAAACTGCAATATTAATATAATCTGTATCATTATAGATAAGATGTTTATATACAGCATCATAGATCACATAAAGATCATATTCTAAAGCTACTTTTGCAACGGTCTCCATGGTTTCCCTTGTTGCAACTCCCCCCGTAGGATTGCAGGGAGAATTAAGGATAATGGCTTTGGTTTTATCTGTCACTCTACTTTTAAGATTTTCATAAGTAAAGTTAAAATTATCCTTTTCATACACAGGTACAGGTACTGCAACTGCACGGTTCATCACAATCTCACCTACATAATTGGTATAAGACGGATCTGCGATCAGGATCTCATCCCCAGGATTAACAAGAGCAAGGATCGCCATATACATTCCCATCATTCCGCCTACTGTTACTACAATCTCACCTTCTGGATCGTAATCTACTTTGTCGTACTGTTTTAAAGCTCTGGAAATTTCCTGACGCAGCGGTAAAATGCCTGCATTATCCGTATAATGGGTACACCCTTCATCTAACTTTTTCTTTGCGGCTTCAATAATGTGCTTTGGTGTCACAAAATCTGGCTCACCAAGAACAAAACTTACAGTATCTTTTTTATTTTTTGCCAGATCATACATTCTTCTGATTCCTGACTGCGGCAGATTTAAAAAACTACTTGTTGGCTTCATTTTGTCTCTCCTCCGTTTATTAGAAATACTTTCTCGAGCAAGTATACCTTTTCGTTTTTCTATCGACTTCTTAACTGTAACATAGTCTTATTGTGAATGGAATTGCTATGTATTCATATTAAGTTGAACAAAATTCACCATCCTTATTTACATTTGTTTGTACAGAAATTATAATTTCTAACAAGGAGGGAATCACTATGACATTATCAGATTATATTATTTTTACAACTGTTTCCGAACTGAAAAATATGAGCCTTGCTTCTGATAAACTCTACCTGACAAGGTCTGCTATCAGCCATGCCATTTCCCGCATAGAACGAGAAATCGGCTTTCCATTATTTATAAAAAATACACACGGAATCGAACTTACAGACAACGGAACTAACCTTCTTCCCCTTGCATACGCTGTTATACAAAGCCACCAGCATTTCAATGAAAAAATCGCAGCGATCAATGGACTGGCTTCTGGCAATGTCCGCCTTGGAACCTGCTCCAGCATCTGCATTAACTGGATACCTGAACTTGTGAATAATTTCCGTCATCATTATCCTGACATACAGATTCATATATTTGCAGGTATCAATAATGCGCAGATTGTAAAAAAACTGGAGCAAAATGAAATCGATATTGGTATTAGTTCTTACTACTCTTGTGATACCATCAACTCCTCTGTCATAAGCTCTACCGTCATCTATGAAGATGAAATGGTTTGTGTTGCAAATTCCAACTTTCATACAGCCACTCCTGGGATCATCACTGCGGAAGAACTGCAAAATTCTGCTTTCATCATCAGTGATCAGGACTATGGTGTAGAATCCCGCAGTGTTCTTGAAAAACTTCACTTAAATGCAAATTCCACCATTACAGCCACTGACGATGCAGGACTGGTTGCAATGGCGTCTGCTGGCTTAGGCTTTTGTATTTTAGGGCGCCTGATATTAAAAGGGACAACTTCCCCTGTAAATGTTTATTCCTTCCATCCACAGCAATTCCGCCATATTGCTTTGCTGCAAAAGAAGAATACAACACCTTCTCCTGCTGCAGAAATTTTCCAGAAACATATTATAAGCTATGCCTCTTCCTATCCAAATCCGGCAATTCCATTCAACATTTGATGAAAAATGTTCAATGGTTCTGTATCTGACAGGTACTTGTAAAAAAATCACTTGCTCCGTATAATAAACGTAGATCTATTGACAAACAAAGCATTCCTGAAAATATTTATTAAAAGGGGAAGCAAAATGCAGATAAAACAAGAAAATGACGGACACGCCATTATTGATCATCTGACAGGAGAAGAAGTATTGACCTGCGCCATTAATATTGGAGAACAACTTTTAATGAGTGGTGCAGAGATCAGCCGTGTAGAAGATACGATACGAAGGATCTGTGCAGCTTACGGTATCAGACAAAGCCATATATTTTCCATTGCATCCTGCATCATTGTGACATTAGAAACAAAAGACCATAAATGGATCACCCAGACCCGACGGATATTAAGCTATGGAACAGATATGTGGAAATTGGACCGGTTAAATAATCTTTCCCGTCTGATATGTTCAACAAAACCACCGTTAGAAAGGATCAACCGGGAATATGCACTTATATTAAACGGACCAGTCTATCCTCCTGTGGTCCAATGCCTTATTTACGCAATGACAGCCGGTGCATTTGCGATCTTCTTCGGTGGAGATCTATTAGACGGTTTTTCTGCCATGTTTGTGGGGGCATTGATCCGGATAACATTGTACGCATTTACCGCAATAAAAATGAAAGCCATTTTTTCTAATATCCTGTGTTCCATGATCTCCGGTATGGTATGTATCCTTACTCACTATATTGGTCTCGGACATCATGTAGAAATGATCATGATCGGAAATATCATGCTTTTAATTCCCGGTGTCCTGATGACAAACTCTTTCCGTGATTTCATCAGTGGCGATATGATCAGCGGACTTTTACACTTTTCAGAAGCGATCATCACTGCCATCTGCATCGCCGCCGGATTTATTTTTTCAAAAATACTGCTTGGAGGCATCTTATGAATCAGGAACTTATCTCTGTCATTTCAGCATTTTTCGGTTCTCTGGGATTTTCTATCATCTATAACATCAGAGGACTGCGGATCTGGATCCCGGCAATTGGAGGTGCTGTTTTCTGGGCTGTGTATCTGATATTCCTTCATTTTATAAATAATGAATTTTTAGGTTTTTTCTTTGTGGCGATCCTGATCACAATTTATTCAGAAATATGGGCAAGAATATTAAAAACACCTTCCACCGTTATTTTAATGCCCACAGTTATCCCACTGATCCCCGGCGGATCACTATACTATGCAATGGATGCCGCTCTCCGGCATGATATGCCGCAATTTTTCTTAAAAGCCCAGGCTGCTGTCGGACTTGCTGTGGCACTTGCAGCAGGTATCATGGCCGTAACCTCCATGCAGCATTTAATATCGGCGCTTTTAAAAATGATTAAACCAGCCCAATGACCAGAAATTTCCGGAAAAACGGCCGCAAAGATAAGTGCAGGAAAGACTCCAGGAGTACATCTATGTGAACTACTCGGTAACTAAGTTACCAGAGCATCTGAACTCTAGCGGGATACCGCCTTTTTTCAGGGTGCGTCCATGACACCACTACTGCTTGCCTTTCGGCTATACAGCTACTTTTATTATTTCTGGATTTTTTAGTCCGGTTACGGACAGTTCTTTCTGTTTTCCGGATACGGAAAGATATTTTCGCAGGATATTAAATGCTCCTACTGCATCCGCATTATATCTTACTCCATCCGTTATATACATGCCCCGCTCTTTTCGGTTTGATGCTTCTGCATATCTTTTTGATACTTCTGGTGATAACGGACTGCACTGGCTGGTATAGCTTTCTTCCTGTTTTATCAATGGTATTCCATACAGTTTTAGTTTATATTCCAACATGATATAAAGTTTATTATACGGCAGTCCGTGAAACTTCTGGTTTGCCTTGTGTCCTATCTCTTTTCCTTTACGGATATTTCGGATATCTCCTATGATCACACAGCTTATCCCTTCTTTTCTACAGTATTCTGCAAGCCATCTGGTCACCTTATGAAGGTAATCCTTTACTGCGTCCTGCTTTTTTCGGTAAATCCTCTTGATATGTTTCGATGATCGGGGATATTTTATGCCATTTTCTGACTGCTGTGCATACCATATTGATTGAACTCTGCTGATTTCTTTGTGAAAGTATCTTTCCAGCGAAAGATATTTCCTTCCCAGAATAAAAGTCCTTCCATTTCCGGAATCATAACAGGTCATCAGATTATGAATTCCAAGATCTATTGATAAATAATGGCCATTCAGGGAAATCGGTTCTGGTTCTTTGACCTCATAGATAACGATAAGGTCACATTTTCCATCTTCCGGTGGATAGATCCGCAGCTGCTTTATGCGATCCATGTTCCTGAAAATCTTATTTTCAAGATATAGAAATTTTTCATGAATCCCATAAGTTTCTTCCATATAGCTTTTCAGATCCTTTGACAGAGACAGTCGCAATTGATCGGAGTCTTTCTCGTGCTGGATTCCCATCTGCATGTAAGTGATCGGTATATTGTCCTGTTTAAATCGCGGCGGATTTGGATCTTTGATCCCAACGGTCTTTTTAAGAACATAAAATGATTTCCAGGCTTTATCCAGCTGCTTGCAGGTCTCCTGCGCTGTCTGGGACGGAAGCTGTCTATACCACAGATCTCCTTTATGCGCTTTCTTCTGATAATACCAGTCAGGATACTTCTCCAGCTCCAATTCTTTATATCGACGGCGTTCATAGTTGCAGACATTCCAGAGTTTGGAAGCAGCATAACACATATGCCCTATAATATTAGAATATTCCGGCCGGATATTGACCGATGTTCTGTGTGACAGCAGCATTCCCCTTCCCCCTTCAGACAGCCATGCATATGAATATTTACAATTCACATTGAATTAATACGACTTGCTCTGATGTTCAATATAACGGCGGATATTTTCCTCAGATACAGATCCGATCGTTTCCACATAATAGGAATGGTTCCACAGTTCTCCCTTCCACAACTGGTTTCTTATTTCCGGAAAACGTTCGAATAATTTCCTGCCTGTGATCCCCTTCAGATACTTGATAATGGCTGTTATTGACAGTTTTGGTGGAGCTGATACAAAACAGTGAACATGATCACCTTCACCACATTCAAATAAATGAACGGTAAAGCCTTTATCGTCAGCTATCTGCTGCACGAGTTCCTGCAGGTATTTCTCAACTTCTGGGGTTAATATCTTCCGTCTGTATTTCACCGACCATACCATATGGTAGTTGATATTGCACACGCAAGTCCTATAATGTATAAGATTTTCTTTCATACATATAGTATATCATATTGAATTGTAATACACAATCATTATTCGAACATATTTTCGTTTTTATTCTATGCCGGTTACGGCATTAATATCAAAGAATGAGGATTATTATATTATTTACATTGTGCAGATATGCACACTCCTGAGCTTTCATCTCGGTAATTGAATTGCCGAGGATTCCCGCTTATTGTCCTAAAAAGCACCAGATCCCGAAGAACTTTGCTACTGCCTGATTCTTTACAAAACGATATTCTGCCGGAATACGGTCAATAGCACCTCTTAATGCAACATAGGCTACAAATACCCACAAGTAACGCATTGGCATACATACAGAATTTAACTTTGTCAGCTGGCGGAGAACTGCTGCTGCACCAGGTACAAAAGACTGTACCAGGATAATAGCACCGGAAAGCACAACTACCATTTTGATACCATTGCTGTATACGCCGTATTTGTTTTTCTTTCTTAATGCAGATGGGATAAACTGCTGGGTATTTTCATTGTCTAAAAGCATACGAAGCGGTGCGTCGATGCTTAATACCAGAACTGAAAACTGGCTGATCACATTACATAAAGCATATATGATCAGGAAAGTATCACCAACATGGTAATACTGTCCCAGCTTCTGGAATGCCCAGTAAGAACCATTTGCCACGTAGGCATTGAAAGTGCCTTCACTGCTGTTGATCACTGCCGGGTCAAACATGCGGCTCATAGCCAGTGTACCAAGGATGGCACATATAACCACCATTCCAGCAAGTGCGATCATTCCCTTTGGATTGTTGACAATTTATGTCGTATTCTTACCTTTTAATATCACATTCTTCCCCTTTGCTTGAAAAATATGGCAGGAAAAAGTAAACTTAAAAAATAAGAAGATTCCGAAAGAACATACATTTCTGAGGAGGATTTATCACATGACGCAGGAAGAATTAAAAGTGAAATTAACTGAATGGAGACATTATCTCCATGCACATCCGGAAACTGCATTTGAAGAGACAAATACCGCTGCTTTCGTAGCAGAAAAGCTGAGAGAAATGGGGCTTACTGTTCATGAGCATATTGGCGGTACCGGCGTTGTAGCTGACCTGAAGGTTGGTGATGGCCCACAGGTGATCGGACTTCGTGCTGATATGGACGCTATTAATCTGAAGGAGACCACCGGACTTCCTTATCAGTCCCTAAATCCCGGGAAAATGCATGGATGCGGCCATGATGGCCATATCACTGCCTTACTTGGTGCCATGCTCTTACTTTCAGAACGCCGCAATTTCAATGGAACTGTACGCTGTATCTTCCAGCCTGCAGAAGAACCAGGAAAAGGCTCCAGGGCCATGATCGATGACGGACTTTTGGAGAAATACCCAATGAATGAGATTTATGGCATCCATAACGCACCATTTCTTCCAGAAGGAGAACTGCATACTAAAACCGGCGGCATTATGGCAAGTGAGGACAACTTCCGCATTAAGATCAAAGGAAAAGGCTTCCACGCTTCCAGCCCCCATATGGGCATCGACCCACTGGTAACTGCTTCCCAGATCATCCTGGCATTGCAGACTGTTGTTTCCAGAAATGCTTCCCCTTTAGATGCTGCTGTTATCTCCTGTACTGAACTTTTCACAGACGGCGCACACAATGCAGTTCCATCTAACGTAGAGATCTTAGGCGATACCAGAAGCTGTACTCCACAAATACAGAAGCTGATCGAAGACCGGATGCGTGCCATCTGTGAAAATATCTGCCATATGAATGGTGCAGAATGCGAATTTATTTACACCCATGAATTTGCCCCAACTGTCAACTGGGATCAGTGCGTCCTGACTGCAGTGAAAGCAGCTACTGCTGTGGTAGGTGCTGACAAGGTAAATGCAAACTGCGTTCCGTGGATGGCTTCCGAAGACTTCGGCACATTCTTAACCAGGATCCCAGGCTGCTTCTTATTCCTCGGAAGCGGAAAATGCCAAAAAGCCTCTGACAACATCATGTGCCACAACTCCCAGTATGACTACAATGACAATATACTGGTAACTGGCGCTGAGTTTTTTGCTGAGCTGATTGCAGAGAGACTGCCAATTACAAAATAAGAGGATCCTGCTTCCTTTTTCAGTTTAATGTCCTCTCTGAATTGAGGGGACATGTTTATAAACATACTTTGTCAATAGGCATTGTTTTTCATATTGTCTTGCGGAATATATGTTTTCTGGTGTATACTATGATGTTGAAGTCAAAAGGTATTTAGATCCTTCTGATACAGGATTGCTGCGTGCTTTGCACTCCCGCAATCCTGTTATATGATAATCTGTGAAAAGGAGAATTGGATAATGATCGTTTCTACAAAAGGCCGTTACGCACTGCGGGTCATGGTAGAACTGGCTCAGCATCAGGGAGACGGCTATGTTCCTCTGAACGTGATCGCTGAACGGCAGGATATTTCTGAAAAATATCTGGAAAGTATATTAAAGGTACTTGTACAGGACAAACTCCTTACAGGACTCCGTGGACGTGGCGGCGGCTACCGCCTGACAAAAGTGCCCGAAGATTACACTCTGGGCGAAATTCTCCGGCTTACCGAAGGTTCACTGGCTCCTGTAGCCTGCGCAGAAGAAGGCGAACATGACTGTCCAAGAAAAGAGAGCTGTCCATCCCATCCTGTATGGAAGAAACTGGATCATATGATCAATGAATTTTTTGACGGGATCACGCTGGCAGACCTGATACAGCCGACATCAGACAAAGCTGAAAAAGATACTGCTAAGTAAATAAATATACCGTTAGCATGTTTAATAATCTCTCCCGTTTTCCTTCAGCCACGCCCGTCTCGCCTTATAATCCGGCAGCACTTTTTCTACCTCTGCCCAGAAAAGAGACGAGTGGTTCATCTGTTTTCTGTGGGCAAGTTCGTGGACTACTACGTAGTCTAATATTTCCGGCGGCATAAGGATCAGTTTCCAGTGAAAGTTTAAATTGCCTTCCCCACTGCAGCTTCCCCAGCGCGTTTTTGCAGCCCGGATGCTGATCCGGCCGTAGGTGACACCCATGAGCTTTGCATACCAGGCAGTGCGCTCTATGATCTTTTTTCTGGCAGCCCGGCGGTAAAAAGCTTCTATCTCCGGATGTCCTTCATAATCCGGCTTTGGAGCTTCTGCCTTTTTGCGGCGGTGTTTTTCTATGAGGAACCATTTTTCCACGATCCATTCCTGCCGGTCATTTACAAAATCCATCAGCACCTTTTTAGTGATACCTTTTGGGGCCCGGATCAGCACTTTACCATCTGCCTGTACCTCCAGCCCAATGGTACGCCGTTTGGAATATACTACATCTACCGGGATCGTTCCTTCTTTTTCTCCCTGGCGCCATCCAACTTCAATCCTGCTTACCATCTTATCACCTCATTCCTGTCCTGTAGATATATTGCACGAAAGCATATCACGCTGCAAAATTTTCATTTTTAAAAATACCCCCGGCACAAAAACGAACATTTTTCCTTTTTGTACTGAGGGTATATCATCTTCTTTTATCTGTCTGTCGCCTAGTACATCGTTTCGTAAATAACTGTACTAATCACGTAGGATGCGGATTTGAGTGTGCAGGTCTAAAAACGCAGGCGTAGCGGGCTACGCTGAGGCTTTTAGGCCTGTGCAATCAGATTCGCAGACAAGTGAGTGGTATAGTTATTTCGAAAACGATGTACTAGGAACATTAGCCGATCACAGCCTACAGCACATCTGAAAAATGAGGCCGCAGCTTCTTAAACATCTTAAGTCCCACTCCAAATACAAAAAGAGTGAAGACCCAGTAATAAATGGTCAGTTTCGGTCTTTCCCAGAACCAGTTACCTGTGATCATACTGTCCTTATAACCGGTTACAATGTAATAAAATGGATTGATCTTAAATAATGGTTCGATCCAGGGTAAACGGTTGGTAAACATGGACTCATGGTACATGATGGGCGCCATCCAGATACCAAACTGAAGGCAGATTCCTACGATCTGGGACATATCCTTGAAAAATACATTCACAGAGGAAGTAAAATATCCCAGTCCCAGAGCCAGCATAGATGCTGCAAAGCTATAGTAGATCACCTGGATCCAGGAAAGCATTGGCGTTCTTCCTGCTACCAGATACATGATCATCATAATAAGAACGAAAAAACCATGTACCAGCAAACAGGATATCAGCTTGATCATAGGCAGTATCTCTACTTTAAATACTACTTTCTTGACCAGATAGCTGTATTCCTGCAGACAGCCCGTGATCCCATTTAAAGCTTCCCCGAAGAAAAACCAGGGGACAATACCCGGAACCAGCCAGATCACATAACTGACTCCCGGAACCGGAGGCGGTGATTTAAAGCCTATGCCAAAGATAACCGCATAGATCACAATGGTAACTACCGGCTGGATGAACATCCACACAATACCAAAATAGGATCCTACAAAACGCTTGCGAAAATCTGCTTTTCCCAGATCCCATACCAGTTTTCTTTTTTTAATGATCTCTTTTAAAAGAGACAGCGCATAATTCATAAATTCGTTTCCTTATACTTTTTTCCTGGCAGAACTGTCTTAGAACTTAAAAGTATCCTTTAAACCGCTCCACTTTTTGTCCTTATCAGAGATGATCAGTTCCATACCCGGTTCGATAGGCCAGTCTACGCCGATCTCAGGATCGCTCCATAACAGACCGCCTTCATCACCTGGATGATAGAAATCAGTACACTTATAAGCAAACTCTGCTTCATCAGACAGAACTAAGAAACCATGTGCAAAGCCTTCCGGAATATAGAACTGCTTTTTATTCTCAGCAGATAAGGTTACACCAAACCACTTTCCATACGTTTTGGAGTCAGAACGCAGATCTACTGCTACGTCAAATACAGTTCCGCGGACAGCACGTACTAATTTACCCTGAGGATACTGCTTCTGGAAATGAAGCCCTCTTAAAACACCTTTTACTGACATGGACTGATTATCCTGGACGAAAGTCATGTTCAGACCCGCTTCCTTGAAATCGTTCTGGTTGTAAGTTTCCATGAAATAGCCTCTTTCATCTTTAAATACAGTAGGCTCGATCACATAAAGTCCTTCAATATCACAGGTTGTTACTTTAATCTTTCCCATAATGCTTCTCCTTTATTTTTCTTCTGATTCTTAGTTTTTTGTTTATCGGCTATAACTTAATAATGATATAATTTCCACATTCATCTGGAAATTTTACCACGTTATCAACAAGTCTGCAACTGTTTATCCACACATTGTCACCATGTTCCCGGCATGTACTAGCACAAAAACACTACAGTCTTAAGCACACCACTGCGAAAATGCGGAGGATCACATACACATCCGCTGCCATCATAGTATACAGGATCAGCCTGTCATCTGTTCCTGTCCGTATCACCTTTTGGTTTTTAAGGGTAAACAGGAAAACAGGAAGCAGGGGAAGCATATATCTTCCCTGAACTCCCTGGACCATATTGGAGCTTTTCGGAGTCCATGCAAGAAGCATAGAAAACATCAGCGCTCCAAAGATCACCAGGCAGATAAACCAGATCCACAACCGGTCTTTTATTTTCATAAAAATCTCTTCTCCCGGCTTTTTAAGTGCCAGCAGTACCAGACATGCAGTAAGCACTAAAATGATAACATAAGGCGTATTTAACACCGGATCCCGGTTGCCTAAGGACTCTCCTAATATTCCCGAATACAGGCTTTCTCCCTGCCACGATACTGTATTATAGAAAAGCTGTAATACCCGGACCGGCTGGTGGATCAGCTCTGCAAAGGAATACCCTGCTTCTTCAGCCCAGGCAACATAGCTGTCACTTTCCTGTGTATACATGGCAACTGTCCTTAAATTCACCACTGCCATAGCTGCTAAAAAACTTCCAAGGACAGCAGCCGCTGAAAGCATCCATTTCCCAAAATTTCCAAACTTTCTTACCGGGACCAGCAGACAGAAGCCTGCAATGGCACCATATACCATTTTACAGGGCCCCATAACTGCCATGACCACAGCCAGGGCGATCACATCCCCTACCTTCACTGTTTCTGCCTTATAAGCCAGATCCAGGCACACTGCCGTAAAATAACCTGTAAATGCCAGTATAACCACATCATAAGATAAAGAGGCTGCCAGATGAAGGCTCATTGGTAAAATGGATACACCAAAAAATACATTTTTGCCAAAAGGCAGCCGTTTTATAGTCAATGCACCAACTGCCGCAAAAAGCAGGAGATTAAAAAACCGGCCCAGATATAAAAGGGCAATGCTGTTAAGCCCCAATATTCTTGCCAGAGTAAATCCCAGTGCCTGTGGCATATAAGCTAACGGCGTGGTACGCACAGAGGGCTGGCGGGAGACACGCAGACCAGCTGTTTTCACACTGCTGTCCATACCTATACTGTCTCCTGTACTTGTACTCTCCTTTGTGCTTTCACTGTCTGCAGACGGTTCCGCACTCTGTTCACTGACCGTTCTCCTATTATGGATCGCCACGTAAGTTTCTTCTTTTAAGGTCTGTCCAAGGATAATGGGCTTTCCTGCATCATTCTCTCCACTTTCCCCGTCCAACGCTTCCTGTCTGCTTTTTTCTTTCCAGTCCCGGAACTCCTGGTTCACATCCTCCAGCCAGTCATCTTCTGCCCGGACATAGATATAACCATCTTCATCAGCTGCCGGCAGTCCTAAAAAGCAGTTGGAAAGCTTATAAGCACTGATATAGTGGCTTACTTCATCAGGTGCCGAAAGCGGAGCCAGAACCATCATATATAAAATGCCAAGACACATGACAGTTCCAAAGAACAAACCTGGGAGTTTCCGGTTTTCTTTTCCTGAAACCATTTTCTCCCCTGGTTCACCGGAAATATCACCAGATTTTTCCCATTTTTTTCCAAATAACAGTGTTCCCATTCCTATCAGCATTGCCAGACTCACGAAAAACAGGCCCCCATACCAGCTATACAGCCAGCAGTGGCCTGTCTCTGTTACAGATGCCTGCACATCCAGAAGATGCCAGACTCCCAGAAGAAACACAGTGAAAGGCCATAAAAGCCACACAGATAATTTCTTTTTCATCTTTTCTTTCCTTTTTATTCACCTTTCCTGCATGTTTCCAGAGCAGCTTCCCTTTCTTCCAATACTGTCTCTTTTTCTTCTATCGCTTTCTGTTCCAGCGCCATTTTCTGGATCAGCTCCCTCTGCTTGCTTTCAAGCTGGGATATCTGGATCGTCATGCCAAATGCTTTTATGATGAGCAAAAAGATCATAAACAGGAATAAAAAATTCGGGGTAGAGTAAATACCTAAAAGCCTTGCACAAAGATCAGCCACTCCCGGCACCACTGCAAATATTACAAGGAGCAGCGCCATGATTACCCAGAACATGGCAGCTTCGATCTGAACTTTCGCCTGACGTATCTTACGCATCATAAATGTCATGGTAATAACAGAAACTACGATCAGTATCACACGAAGCATCATTGTCATCATCGTCTGTCACCGCCTTCTTTTTTCTCCAGCCAGTATTCCCGGTTCATGGTGCATTTTAAGATCAGCCACCGTGGAAGCATGGAATATACCTTTCCCATGCGGTATCCCATATACTTAAAACCGCTTTTTACAAACATTCCCGGGATCAGCCATGGTCTGTGCTGCTGCAACAGATACCTGGCCGTCTGCTTTACCAGACGGATCCCTTCGCTTTCCGAATGGATACCGCCAAATACCTCCGGATGATCTGCCTGGGATACTGCCAGATCAAAATTCCGTTTAAACTGCTGGGTGCAGTTGTAGTTATGGGAATGGATCACCTTTGCATCAGCCACATAGGCAATGGCATAATCATCTTCCATGACCGCCTTTCCTGCAAAGATCATATCTTCATTAAATATGGCATTTTGAATAAATCCCCCCTGAAACCAAAACTTCTCCCGGTCATAGGCACAGCATACATTGGAAGCAAAGAAGGTCTTTATCCCCAGCCGCTTTAGATCTGCCTTTGTCTTTAAGCAGCTTTTCTCCGGGTAATTAAAAGAACGGGTATAACGTTCCGCCAGCGGGCAGTCCTTGTCAGGAAGCTGCCTTGCATAAGCCATGATCACAGCTTCTCCTTCCGGACCTCTCTGTTCAAATGCCCCTACCAGTTTTTCAATTAAAAATCCATCAGCCGGAACTGCATCATCAGTCATAAAGACTACAATATCTGCCCTGCTGAACCGCATTCCCCTGTTTCTTGTAGCGCCATGGTCAAATTCCGCTTTCGTCAGGTGGTGGACCTGAAGATTGCCGATCCCTTCAAAGCCCTTTTCATTCCAGAACGCCTTTTCTGTATTCATTACAATGATCTTCCCTACGGGATAGGTCTGTTTTTCCAGCATTTTTAAAAGTCTGGAAAATTTCTTACCTGGTTTATAGGTAGGAATCACCACATCCACCCGTGGTTTACGAAGAGCATTTTCACTCTTTCTTTCCTCTGTCATTGTCTTATCTCCTTTTCCTCACTTCTGCAGGACTTTACGGTACAAAGACCAAAACCCGCCGTTTCTCCTGCCATCAGCAGCAGATAACAAAGCGCCGCCCCGTCAATGCCCAAAGTCCCGACAAGATTTCCTGACAGGAAAAACGCCGCTGCTGCTGCCGCCGCATATACAAAAAACACGGTTTTCTGCTTCCGCATGATAACCAGTGCGTAATACATCAGATTAGCCAGGGCATAAAAGCCGCCTCCAAGAACGATCCCGGCAAATGCCCAAAAATAAACGGTCAGTGTTCCCTTTTCGCCTCCCATAAGAAGCTCCATAATGGAAAGTGCCCATTTTCCTAAAACAAGCGTACCTGCCACTGCAAGTACAGTAAGCCCTAAAATAACCGCTGCGATACGCACCAGTGTCTTCTTAAATTCAGTGATCTTTTCTTCTGTCCAAAGATCTGTAAGAGTTGTAAGGTAGGGACGTATCACGAAATTGGCTACCATATAAATAACAGAGGTAGGCATAAAAATCAAGTTGAAATATCCTGATGCTGCATTATTCATACGGGCATCTATCGCATATTTCGCAGAAGAGAAAATATAAAAATCCAGGAATACGGAAATAAACAAGAACCCTGTATTTTTAAACAGCTTCGCCACTTTTCCCTTTGTAATCGTCCAGTCTACATGATCTAATGCATGGATCACATCCAGGTCAAACAAAAAAGCACCCATTACCTGGGCAGCCACTGCCATGAGGCAGGCAAACAGCAGATGGTTAAATGCCCCCAAGGTCACTGTAAATACAGCTACAGAAAAAATAGTCCTGAAAAAGTTTGACTTTCCTGTAAGATATAAGCATCCCTGGCGCTGAAATTCTGACTCATATACATCTGCATATCCGTCAATGACCTTATAGATCACAAGAAGAAGCAGGATCATGCATTTCCCTGCTGTATAATCCCCGATCCCCTTTCGGAAAGCAATGGTCCTTGCAGTCAGAAACAAAGCGCCTGCAACCAATGCAAGCATACAGGTCATATTTCTATGTTCCCTGTATTCCCCAAAAGAATACTCACCTTTTCCGTCTGTGATCTGGAAAGGTCTTATTCCAAAATAAGCCACTAAAAACAGCTGCTGACCCAATGTAGAATATCCAAAGGAGAATATGCCTCCCTTTTCCTCTCCTGCCATACGTATGACCAGAAAAGAGAGTACCATGCTTGCAAAGGCATATACAAAGCTGCCTGCAATATTCCATATTACATTGGCTCTTGCAACATTATCCCCCTTATATAATAACTGTTTCGTAAGATTTTTCATATTTAAACCTGCTTAACGCTTTCTGAAATTCTGGATGACCAGTATGGATAACAGCATACGCACCATATAGCTTACTGCTGTCAATGGTTTCAAATAGCTTTCCCCAGCTGTCCGGTCATCAATAGTAACCTGCACCTCTGCGATCTTTGCTCCCTGACGGATAAGGAAGGATACGGTATCTGGCTCTGGTCCGTAATTTAAATTCCAGGCAAATTCCCCTATCATCTTCCTGCTGAAAAGACGCATGCCTGAGGTAGGATCTTTGATCTTTGCTCCTGTAGTCAGCCAGATCGCCGTTCCGATCAGCCGGCTTCCAAGCATCCTCATGGACCAGCTTTTCTTCTCTGTTACAAAGCGGGAACCAATAACAATGTCATAACCTTCATCCATTTTTTCTTTCATGGACTTAATATATTCCGGTCGGTGCTGTCCGTCACCGTCAAACTGTACGGCGTAGCTGTAGCCCTTCTGCCATGCATATTTCATGCCGGTCTGGAAACAGCCAGCCAGTCCTAAATTTACCGGCAGATCAATAAAATTATATCCCCGCCTCCGGCAAATGGCAGCCGTATCATCTTTTGATCCATCATTGACCACCACATAATCCAGCTCCGGAAAATCGTTTTTAATATGGTCTACCACTCTCTCAATGTTTTTTCCTTCATTATAGGCCGGTATGACCAAAAGTACCTTATCCATTGTCTCTGTCCCTCTATCCCCTGTTACAGTTCCACCAAGCCTCTTGTTTTCATGAATCTGGAAACAAGAAGCTCTCATGGCTGAACAATAACACTTTTTTCTTATCCTGTTATACTATTATCCCCCATTACCAGCGCATCTTCAAGACACCTGTGAGAAATTTTACTTCTCCCAGGACCACCGCCAGAAATGCTTTTGCCACAGCCAGTTCCATTTTTCCCAATTTCAGGTAATGTTGGTAGTAATATAACTTGCTCTTATGAAGGAGCTTCTGTTTATCACTTATCTTATTATAGCTTTTATTAATGCTTACAGAATGTGCATGAACATAGGAAGCATCTGTCACTAAAAGCTCTTTTAATCCCATTTTCTTTAATTTCTGTCCTAATATTTTCTCCTCATAATAGAGAAATACGTGTTTATCAAACAGCTCTTTTAGATCTCCAGGTGTGAAACAGCCTGTTTTTACCATGAAAAAGGAGCCCGGAAGCGCTCCAACTATACGGCTGGCTCCATCTGCTGCCAGCGGAAGCTTATCTAACGGTGTTTTTAAAAATGCCCGGAACAGCCGCCTGGTCACTAGCCCGGTATCTAAAAGATCCAGCCACATAGACTGCAGATCCCAGTAGCTAAAGGATGGCTGTCCATTTATATCTGTCACCATGGCAGAAGCTGCCGCTCCGTCCTCCTGCTTTTCTAAAGCATCTGCCACCCGCAGGATACAGGCATCGCTTACCTGTACGTCAGGATTTGCGATCATAATATAATCCGGCTCCAGATACTGAACCGCATAATCGATCCCTGCCTGGTTTCCGCTTCCGTAACCGCCGTTTTGGGGTGTCCTGAACAGGTGCAGCTGTACCTTATCCAAATTATCTGGATTATCTGCATGATCAGAAGCTAATTCTTCTTTAAATTCTCCCAATCTTTCCCAGGAGTCATCTGTAGAACAGTTGTCCACGATAATGATATTGCGGATCACTTTGCTGTCTTTCCAGCTTTCTGTAAGTTTCATGGTTGTCTGTGCATCATTATAATTTAATATTACGGCACATATATTCGTGTCTGCGTCCATAATCCCTTTCACTTTCCCTGACGTTTTTTGCGATCATCAATGACCTTCATTCCCAGCCACCTGCTGATCGCAAGGCGAAATGCCGGACATATTCTTGTGATCTGGTTGAAGCACCACCAAAGCTGCATATACCAGAATTTTCCCTTCTGCATGGACATATCCTTCCATGGGGTCATAGCCAGATATTTCCTGTACCATTTTCCATAATGGTTGTGGTTTCCCCTGATCCATGGACGTTCATCTCCCAGAAAATGGATGATCACCGGCTTTCTCTTTGCTGCTGCAAACTCCTTTTTGCCTACCGCCCGGTAAGCATCGCAAAGCTGCACCAGTGTATTATACTGGAAATACCGGTAATTGGTAAAGAAGTTATACCTTGGAGACAGAGGTAAAATACGCCCTTTTAATGTTCCGTTAATGGTGTCCTGGTCACAGGCAAAAAGGCTTCCTGCATGATCCCCGTAAAAATCCAGTAACTTTTTCAGCACATTTTCCCTGCGCCAGCCTGCAAGATTCATTAAGATCACGCCGGAATTAAAATAGGCATCATCCTTTTCCATATGAATGGACTCTTTCATTTCTTTATACACAGTCGGTTCCATGATCATACCCGCCAGACAGCCTCCTAAATGTGTCCTGTACATCTTTTCAATGGAACCGCAGACAATGGTATCACAGTCCAGGTACAACGCCTTATCCACAGTCTCCGGCAATACCTCCGGCGCAAAAAGCCGCCCCATGGCACTGATATCAAAGCCCCTGGTATCTATTTTATAAGGAAATCTTTCCTTCAGGTCTCCCAGTTCTACTGCATAAAGCCTACGTCCAAAACCAGCTGCCAGATTTTTAAGCCGTTCCTTAAACACTTCGCACATCTGGGCTGAAAGCACATAAATATCCAGATCATTTATATGGCGGTTATTGTCCAGCAATGAGCATAATGATGCCGCCAGATGTCCGGCATAACCGTCATTGGAAGCATAGATCACATGGACCGCCTGTTCGTTTTCTTTCATAATACCTTCCATTTCTTACATTCCGTGGTCATTTTATTTACGATTTTACAATACCACTTTTAAAATGTAAATCCTATATGGCATTTTTCCCCTGATTATGATAAATTAGTAGAAGTATGATTATTGTTATAAAAACAATAACATGTAACTAACCTCAGGAGGTTTTTATTATGTACAAAAGTTTTAAATATCTGGCAATGACAGCTCTTGCCTCTGCACTCATCGCAGGGCAGGCTACCACTGCTTTCGCATTCAAAAATGATTCAAACAATGGTCCTGGCGCCGCAAAGACCAACGAAGTGTCTTTACAGGCACCTAGCGATACCAGTGACAATTCCCAGGCATCTGGAAATAATGATTCCCAGACTGCCATTACAGAAGATTCTTCCCAGCCTGCAGGCAATTCCCAGTCTGAAACTTCCCAGACCACAGAAAACGCTTCTGACACCACAACAGAAAACACAACTGCAGCAGAAACTGTTACGGAAGACACTTCTGCCCAGGTTCCGGCCAATCAGGCATTTTTACAGGTACAGCTTCTTCGTGCTTCTGATACAACATGGAGCGATCCGGTCCGTGATGACTCTGTTCTTTCTGTAGGTGAATCCGGCTTTTTAAGCATGTGTATCTACGCGAACAATCTTCCTGGTGATGTCCTCTACCGTACTTACAGCAGCGCACGGGGCTGGAGCAACTGGGCGATGAACGGCGGACATACAGATTGGGCAGCCGGTAATCCAATTGAAGCTGTACAGATCCGTTTAAATGGTATTTTCGGTGACCGTTTTGATGTTTATTACCGTTCTGATCTTTCTGACGGAACAGAATGTGACTGGTCCAGAAATGGCGGCACCAACGGTGCTATGGCCTGCGGCCGCATTATTACAGGTATGCGCTTCTCCATGTGGGGCAAAGGCACAGAAGGCGCAGCTTATAAGATGGACAAGCCATTAGTATCTGCTGCTCCTGACGGCATTCAGTTCGTAAACGGCACGCCTGTATTCAGCAATGGTACCGGTGATAACTTTACCGGATGGGTATGGAATGACAGAGACCGTTATTATGTGGTAGACAATTCCATTGTAACCGGATGGCAGTACATAGATGGATATAAGTATTATTTTGAAGGTGACGGCAGGCTGGTTACTGATCTGGAACCTTACTTAAATTATCAGGGTCAGTTTAAGATCAAGATCAACAAGCAGATGAACTGCCTGACTATTTATATTCCAGATGGGGACAATGGCTATATCATCCCATACAAATCCTTCCTGTGTTCTACTGGTGATGACACCCCATTAGGTGAGCACAAGACTCCTGAAAAATACCGCTGGAGACTGATGAACACCGATGAATACTGCCAGTACCTGACCCGTCTGGATGCAGGTATCCCGATCCTTCTTCACTCTGTTATTTATGAGAGACCAGATCCGTATACCTTAAAAGCATTTACTTACAACTATTTAGGCGCTACCAAGTCTCACGGATGCATCCGTCTGACTACCGCAGATTCCCGCTGGATCTACGAACACTGCGCACTTGGAACTTCCATCACTGTATACGAATCCCCGATCCCAGGTCCATTTGACCGCCCGGTCATCAAAACCATGATCCCGGATACACAGACCTATGATCCTACTGATGCAAACGTACCGGAAAATGGATTACAGTAGTACTTGACCTATAAAATACCTCCTGACCAGGTGATGTTCCTATCATCTGAGTCAGGAGGTATTTTTTATTGTATATCCAGATATTCTTTTTTAGTTGGCGGCGGATAAGCCTGATCTATGGCTTTGTAATCTTGTTCCGTCAACTGTATCTCATCTGCCCCAGCATTAAGAAGTGTATGTTCTGCCTTGCCGCTCCTTGGAATTGCAATGGTGTGTCCGTCCCGAATATTCCAGGCCAGCATGATCTGCTCTACGGTGGCATTATGCTTTTGGGCGATTTCTTTTAAAACCGGGTTATTTAAAATGCCCCTTCTCAAAGTCCCCGCCTGTGCCAGTGGGCAATAGGACATTAACGCCACATCATGCTTTCTCATCCATGGCAGAAGGCTATATTCAATCCCTCTGGAACCGGTGTGATAAAGGACCTGGTTTACCAGACAGTTTCGGCCTTCCGAGATCATCCATAATTCTTCCATATCATCAATATCGAAGTTGGAAACGCCCCAATCTTTGATTTTTCCAGCCTTTTTTACCCGTTCCAGCTCTGCTACGGTTTCTTCCAGAGGATAGCTCCCCCTCCAGTGGTACAGATAAAGATCCAGATATTCTACACCCATGCGCTTCATAGAGTCATCTAACGCCCGCTCCAGGCGGTGCTTTCCCGCATTGTTTGGCAGAACTTTGGATACCAGAAAAAGATCATCCCGTTTTTTATCAGAAATGACCTCTTTTATAAGACTTTCCGCTTTTCCATTTCCATACATTTCCGCTGTATCGATCAGCGTCATGCCTGCTGCAACACCTGCACGCAGACTTTCCTGTTCCCGCTCTCTGGCGGACTTATTCTCTCCAAGGAACCAGGTTCCAAGCCCTAAGGCCGGAACCTGCACTCCATTTCTTAATGTAACTGTATGTTTCATATTAGATCAGACCTGCTTTTTCCATTTCTTTCTTCATCTTATCATAAGACACACCTTCCGGTGTTGGAAAATTTGGTAAATATGGTTTTCCAGCTGCCAGTCCACGCATGATTGCCATATCCTTTGCTGCTACCGGGAAGCTGGCTCCGTCCATAGCCAGACGCACCGGATTTAACTTATACTGGGCTGCCAGGGAACCTTGGATGTCTCCGGCTACATATTTATTGTAAATATCTACGATCAGCTCCGGCATAAAGTTTCCGGCTGTACACACGCCGCCTACAGCTCCGATACACAGGCTGGCATATAACAGTGTGTCCTTTCCGCCAAATACCTTAAAGCCTACATCTGCATTTCTTCGGATAAATTCCTCTGTCTGGGTGATATCACCGGAGGTATCTTTCATACCAACGATGTTTTCCACCTCATGGGCCAGTTTTTCCACCAGATCTGCGCTTAAGGTATAACCAACTCTTCCAGGGTTATTATACAGCAGAACCGGTGTTTCCGGAACTGCCTCTGCGATCGTTTTAAAATGCAGGAACAGTTCATTAAAATTCGGTTTTAAAAACATTGGCTGTAAAATGGAAATGCCTGCTGCGCCATTTGCCACTGCCATTTTTGCCAGGCGGACACATTTCTTTGTATTGATAGCGCCGATACCAAAGTAAACCGGAACTCTTCCAGCAGCCTGGTCTACCATGATCTTAAATCCGCGCTCCATTTCCTCTTCTTCGATCTGGTAAAACTCGCCGTTGGAACCAAAAGCAAGGATCCCGTGAAGACCGCCATTAATAACATAGTCTACCTGCGCACGCATGGCTGCTTCATCGATCTTTTCATCCTCATCAATGACTGTAATAATAGGAACGATAACGCCCTTGATAAAATCTGTATTCATAATATTTCCCTCTCAGATCAGCAAAGAATTATTTCTCTTTTACAATAGAAACACCTGTCATTCTCTCATAGTAACGGATGATGTCATCATGATCACAGCTGCCTTCGTCATGGTTCTTTAATTCCTGCATTACTTCCATCATATGGGCTGTCATAGGAACCGGCATATTGATGGCATGGGAAGCGTTTAATGCATTATTTAAGTCCTTGATATGCAGGTCAATTCTGAATCCAGGTTTATAATTTCCCGCTAACATCATAGGAACTTTGGCATCCATAACCGTAGAACCTGCTAATCCGCCGCGGATTGCCTGATATACTAACTCTGGATCTGTTCCCATCTTTTTCGCAAAGGTCATTGCCTCTGCGCAGATTCCGATATTCGCTGCAACTACCATCTGGTTGGCCAGTTTTGCCACGTTTCCGGAACCAATCTCACCTACATATACAACAGAGCCTCCCATTGCTTTTAACAGATCGGTGTATTTGTCAAATATTTCTTTCTTGCCGCCGCACATGATAGATAAGGTTCCGTCAATTGCCTTTGGCTCTCCACCGGAAACAGGGCAGTCTAACATTTCCATGCCGGTTCTTTCTTTTAACTCAGCAGCGATCTTCTTAGATTCTACTGGGTCAATAGAAGACATATCGATGACTACCGTATCCTTATCTGCGCCCTCTGCAACACCATTTTCACCTAATAAAGCAGCCCTTACATTTGGAGAGTTTGGCACCATGGTAATGATCACATCTACGCCTTTTGCTACTTCTGCGTTGGTTGCCCCTGCTGTTGCGCCTGCGGCTACCAGTTCCTCTACTGCTTCTTTTTTAAAGTCATTAACACAAACCTGATGACCTGCTTTTAAAAGGTTCTTTGCCATTGGCTTTCCCATAATTCCTAATCCGATAAATCCTACTTTCATTCTTGTTTCCTCCTGTTATTGAAATTTGAATTTTAATGTACTTGATCATCTATCCTTACCTCTGCTTATGCAGGGGGAAGTTTTAATATTTAACGCATAATATATTTTTCCACTACATCCCAGTTAAGCTCCACGCCCAGTCCCGGCTTATCTGTTACCAGATAATTCATGTGGCCATCTGTTTCTATCAGGCTTCTTAACAGCTCTGTACGCAGTGGATTTTCATTTTCCTCTGCCTCAATAAACGGTATGTTAGCCTGTGACGCTGCAAACTGGATGTTGGCAGCTGTCATGACCGCTGAGAAGAAGGAATGTGGTGTATACAATTTGTCAAAAGCCTGGGCAGTAGCTGCTATCTTGCGGCAGCCGGTAAATCCGCCGGCCCAGCCAAGAGACGCCTGGACCACATCCATGGTGTCTGTGGCGATCATCTCACCAAATCTTGCAACGCCCTGTTCCGACTCAATTCCGGCTACCCGGATGCCGCCCATTTCTCTTGTAAGACGTCTGTAGCCTGCAATATCATCAGAGCGGATCGGCTCTTCTACCATGAAAATGTCATTTTTCTCAAAAAACTCTTTAGAGCGGAGCACGTCATCCACGTCCCAGGTGCAGTTCATATCCACCATTAAGGTCTTATCCGGTCCAATGGTCCGTCTTACCAGCTCGATCCGGGCTTTGTCTTCCTCACCCGTCAGGTAGAAATCACCGTTTTTCATATACTGGAGACGCATTTTGTAGTTGTTTGCAGTTCTGCCGATCTTCATCTTAAAAGCTGTAAATCCACGGTCCAGATAACCTTCGATCTCTTTTTGCAGATCTTCTAAGGTCTTTCCCTTTGCGTAAAATCCGGCACTTGCATATCCTTGGACTTTATCGCTTACCTGTCCCAGCAGCTTGCATACCGGAAGGCCTGCTGCCTTTCCAAGGAGATCCCAGAGAGCCACATCAATACCGCTGATCGCCCCCATGACCATTCCCTGACGGCCATTTGCCCAGCTGTTCCACAGCATTTTCTGGTGAAGAAATTCGATCTTTGTGGGGTCTTCTTCTAAAAGCAAAGGCTTTAACTGTTTTTGTACAATGGCATCCATGGCATCCATGGAACTTCCAAAAGTTGCTGCTTCTCCAATGCCTGTAAGTTCTGTATCCGTTTCAATGAATATAAGAAAGGCCCCTCTGGCGCCGCAGCTTCCGCAGCCGTCGGCAATCCAGGTTTTATATGGGTACTGCAGCTTTATGGTCTTAATATCTGTGATCTTCATAAAACTCCTCTTTCCATGATCTTAATTTCCATTATTTTCCAAATAAGTTTACAAACAGCAGTGAAAGCTGAGGTACATAGGTAATAAACAGAACGCCTGCAACCAGTGCCAGGAAGTAACGGATCAGATACTTGAACATTCCTTCGATCTTTACTTTTGCAGTGTCACATACAACATACAGGTTCACACCAACCGGCGGTGTCATCATGCCGATCGCCAGGTTGGACATCATAATGATACCGAAATGTACCAGGTCGATGCCCAGAGTCTTTGCTACAGGAGCTAACAGCGGTGCCAAGATAACCATTGCAGCACCTGCCTCGCAGAACATACCGATGAAGAGAAGGAGCAGGTTGACTAACAGCAGGAATACATATTTGCTTGCGGAAATTCCTAAAAATCCCTGCGCAACTGCCTGTGGAATCTGAAGCTTTGTTAAGATCCAGCCGAAAATGGTGGATGCAGACATGATCAGCATGACCGTTGACATGGTAATAGCAGACTCTGTAAGGATCTTTGGAATGTCGGAAAATTTGATTTCTTTGTATACAAACAGTCCAACGATCAGTCCATAGAATACTGCGATGACAGCTGCCTCTGTAGGAGTAAATAAACCACTGTAGATACCACCAAGGATGATCACCGGCATCAGCAGCGCCAGAATGGCGTCCTTAAATGCCTGGATCTTTTCTTCTGTAGTAGCTCTTTCGCTTGGCTCAAATCCCTGTTTCTTGCACATAAAGTGGGCAACTACACATAAAACAAGGCAGATAAAAATTCCTGGAAGGAAACCAGCCATAAACAGGTTGCTGATGGACGTTCCGGTAGCAACACCGTACTGAATCAGACCGATGCTTGGTGGAATGATAACACCCAGTTCTGCAGAAGATGCAACGGTGGCACCTGCAAAATCCTTATCATATTTGTGCTTCAGCATTTCCGGGATAATGATGGTTCCTACTGCCGCTGCAGTTGCTGCACTGGAACCGGAGATTGCTGCGAAAAAGGCACATGTGATAATGGCTACCATAGCAAGGCCGCCGGAAATGTGGCCGAACAGGCTGTTGCATAAGTTGACCAGGCGCTTTGAAATACCACCGGAGCTCATTAAATTACCGGCTAACACGAAGAATGGAATTGCTAACAGCGTGAAACTTCCGCTTCCTGAAAACATACGCTGGATCACAATGGCGTTGTGGATATCATTGGTTGAAAGGATCGCTATAATAGAGGAACCACATAAAACAAAGGCAATGGGCACACCTGCAACGATGAGCAGGATCAAACTGATAAATAATACGGCGGTCATGCGTTTTCATCTCCTTTCCACAGATAAATAGTCGTAAGAATCTGGTTGATCAGCATAAATACGGAACCAACAGGGATTGCTGCATACATAAGACCCATAGGCTGTTTTAAAACGGCTGTGGTCTGACCCCAGACACGGTGTGCAGCCCAGAAACCTACACTGATGAGAAATGTAAGCATCACACAGACAACTACATTTAAAATAGTCTGTAAGATTTTCTGGTTCTTCCCACTGAAACTGTTCTTTAAAAACTCCAGTCCCACCATGGAACCTTTCCTGATACACATGGCAGAACCAAGGAACGTGCTCCAGATCAGCAGGTACTTGGAAAGTTCTTCACTCCACGGAATAGACATATGTATGATCCTGAAAATAACCTGCGCAAAAACCACTACAGACATAACGCTTAACATAATGACCACGATCAGCTGAAGGATCTTATTTACGATTTTATCCAGTTGATATACCAGTTTCATTTTTATTCTCCCTTCGCTTTCTCGATCTTGTTTAACAGGTCGCCATACTGGGCACTGTATTTCTCATATACCGGCGAAATAGCCTTTCTGAACTCGGACTTGTCTACAGTATTTACTTCCATTCCTGCATCTTTTAACTTCTGTAAAGTCTCATCCAACTGTTCTCCGGCAACTTTCCGTTCATATTTCACCATTTCGTACAATTCTTCTTTTACAATGGCCGCATCCTCGTCATTTAACTTCTTCCACATCAGGTCGCTGACCATAACCGGACATACAGGGTAGAAATGCTCTGTTAATGACAAATATTTCTGTACCTCATAAAATCTGGAATTATAAATGGTAAACAATGGGTTTTCCTGACCATCCACTGCTTTTGTCTGAAGCGCAGTAAACAATTCGCCAAAACTCATAGATACTGCATCGATTCCCAATTCTCCTAAAGAATCAACACAAACCGAACTTTCCAGTGTTCTCATTCGGATCCCCTTTGCGTCTGCCGGATGAACGATAGGTCTGCTGGAGTTTGTCATACTTCTAAAACCAAGATCAAAGGTTCCATAAGTTTCGATTCCCTGTTTCTCCAGTCCCTTAAAGATCTCCTGTCCTGTTGCCCCATCTAAAACCTTAAAAGCTTCTTCTCTGGAATCAAACAAATAGGGGAAGTTAAATACGTCCATGTCCGGATCAAATCCGCTTAAGGTTGCCGCAACTGCCACTGTAATATCAATGGTTCCAAGCTGTAAGCCCTCTGTCATCTCACGCTCATCACCTAAGTTTCCATTTGGCTGGATATCAACAATAACTCTGTGGTTTGTTTTCTCTTCTACCTGTTTTTTAAACTCCAGAGCAGCTATATGATAAGGATGACCTTCTGCCTGACCATGTCCAAATGTAAGGTGGACCGGCTGTACTTCACTTTCCTTTGCGTTTCCCATGCCGCTGCACCCTGAAAGTGCCATTGCAGTCATTGCGGCCGCCGCGAAAACGGAAACTGCTTTCTTCCATTTCATTCCCATTATGAAACTCCCTTCTTCCTGCATCGTTTCTCTGATGCATATTACACATCTTATACAAAACAGCTATTAATTCTTTGCCAACATGTCGGTTCTTTGTTATAATTAGATGATAACAGCAACTTGTTAAAAAGAAAACGTATTCATCTTGTATGCAAGATGAATGTAAGTGATATACAAAACAAGCCAAAAACTCATATAAAGGGGATCAACTGACATGAAGAAAACAGACACAAACTTAAAACAGATCGCTTATGAGACCATAAAATCAAAGATCATCCACTGCGAATACAAGCCAAATGACATTTTAAGCGAAATGATGTTAATGGAAGAGATCGACGCAAGCCGCACGCCTATCCGTGAAGCCTTAAATATGCTGGCCCAGGAGCAGTTAGTCCAGATCATTCCCAAAAAGGGGATCATGGTCCTGCCGCTGACCATGAAAGAGATCGCCATGACCTTTGAAGCCAGACTGCTCATGGAACCCTATATTATTGAAAACTACAGCAAATATATTGATATGGATAAACTTCTTGAATTAGAAGAACAGACAAATAAGATCTTAAGCAGTGATATCTTAGAGCAGAAAGACGCCGTTATCTTCTGCAATATTGACGATGCCTTACACCGCACCATTGCCGACGCCTGTAAAAACAAATACCTGAACATGAACCTGTCCCAGATCTACGACCAGAATATCCGCATCCGCATTCTGGGTGAGCAAAACATCTGGGAACGCCACAAAGTAGCCGCCATGGAACACTTAGAGCTGATCAACTACATCAAAAACCACGACCTGCCAAGTGCAGTGGCTTCTATACGGGTGCATCTGATACATTCTAAAGAAGCGGCGGTGGCATCGTTTTTAAGTTGATCCAAGATCAAAGCCATTTTATGATCCATGATAGACCAGATCATAAAATGGCAGCTTTTTAGTTCTTAGATCAATCATCATTTGCCTGTATGATATTTTCCATAGTTTCTGTTGGATTCTTCTTTGATTTTAATATATCTGATATCAGTGGCCATACTAAACAAACCAGAGAAATGATCAGTAAAACGCAGGATATCGGACGCGTAAAAAATTCTTTATAACTTCCATGGGCGTAGCTGATACCTTGGCGGAAATAACGTTCCAATTTACTTGAAAGGATAAATGCCAGTACCAACGGAGAAGTCGGCAGTCCCGCAATACTCATAAAGATAGCCAGCACACACCATGCCAACATAACATAAATATTAAACATAGTATTGGAAATTCCATAACCACCTATATAACAGATCACAAGAATAACTGTGTATAAATAGTGATACGGAACTTTCAAAATGTATGGAAACCACCTTTTTGTTAAAATCTGTATTACATAAGTAACAATTGCCGACACCAAAACACACGCAAATATCAGCATGGCCAAATCTGGCTGTTCTGTCATGAATAGCGGTCCCGCCTGTAATCCATGAATCGTCAGACCTGCGATCAGCATCGCTGTAATTCCATCTCCAGGAATTCCTAGTGCCATCATTGGGATCAACGCACCACCTAAAGATGCATTGTTTGCAGTTTCTGATGCCCATACACCTGCTGGATTTCCTTTTCCAAAACTATCTGGATCTTTACTGATACTTTTTGCATATCCATAAGCCACTATATTAGAAATACCAGAACCCATGCCTGGAAGAAAACCAATCCACAGACCGGTTGCAAAAGCAAATAAAATAGTCTTGATATTGTCAAAAATATCTTTCAACCCAATACCAATCCCCTTCATATTCACTACATCTGCTTCCGGCATCTTTCCTTCTCCCAATGCAGAATCACGGATGATCTGACACATAGCAAACATTCCCAACATCTGCGCTACTGTACTGAGTCCAGAACTAAGGTTTACACTTCCAAATGTAAAACGCTGTGATCCATTAATAGGATCCATGCCTACACATCCCATAAGCAGCCCAATACCTGCAGCCATGATCCCTTTAAAAATATTTCCTTTTGATAAAGAAGCAATCAATGTAATGGCACAAAAACACAGTGAAAAATATTCCCATGGTCCCAGATGAAGCGCAAATTCTGCTATAACCGGAGATAATACAGTTGCAATGATAACGGAAACCACCGTTCCTATAAAGGAAGCCGTCATACCAATTCCTAATGCTTTTCCCGCTTGCCCTTTCTTTGTCATAGGAAAGCCGTCAAAACAAGTGGCAATAGCGGAAGAAGACCCCGGAATACCGATTAAAACCGCCGAAATAAAAGTTCCCGATACTCCGCCGATCCAAATGGCAAGAAGTAATACAAAAGAAGTTTCCGTAGAAAGGCCAAATGTAATAGGAAGCAATAAAGCAATACCAAGGGTAGCTGAAAGTCCTGGAATTGCGCCAAATACAATTCCTAACGAAACCATGGCTATGATCAACAGGAAATTGACTGGCTGCAGACAGATCAGCAATGCATTCATATAATCCGTCATTTTTCTTCTCCTCTCTTCTACTCAAATAGTATGCCAGACGGCAGTTTTATCTGAAAACCATAAACAAACATTGCATAGAGACTGGCTGTAACTACCACAGAAATAATGATTGCCGTAACCAGCCGCACCTTACTTTCTCCCTTAAGATCATAAATAAATGCAAAAGTAGCAAAGGGCGTCGTAAATAAAAATCCCAGATAATTCATAGCAACAGCATAAAGAAGCAGTTTCATAAAGCTTAATGTTATTTTACAGATACCTCCCTTGGGAAAATATGGCTTTTCCTCCCTTTTTCGTTCTATGACCCCTTTGATCAATAAAGCTAGAGAACTGACCGCAATAAGAAGCAGTGCTACATATGGCACGATCCTTGGTCCTGGTTCCAATAATTTAGCCGGTTGTTTGATAAACCGGGTAAAATACAGAAAAAAAGCACTTCCCACCAGACCTGTAATACCGGTGATCGTATCTCTGTGCATTTTCATATTCCCAATCTTCTCCTTTCTAAAATGTCCTGAGAGAGATCCCTTAGGACATCCTTTTCCATTATTCCACTTCACATACACCTAAGCTTTTTGCAATGTCTACAAACTGTGCATATTCTTTATCATGAATCTCCTTAGACTCTTCCAAATCATGCCAGCCTGGAATGCAGCCAATGCTCGCAATACCGTCTTTTACAGTTGGATCTTCTGCTACCGCTTTCATAGCCTCATTCATTTCAGCTACCATCTTTTCATCCATACCTGCAGGTCCTAAAAGATAATGATATATAGACATTGTACAATTCTCGTATCCCTGTTCCTGTAATGTCTTATAATTATCCGGTAATTCTTCCGGGTAATCTCCAATCGTAATTCCATCTGATGCAACAGTGCCAATTACTTTTAACTTTCCTGCTTTTTCATACTCTACTGCATTTCCAACGCCAACAACACCTACATCAATGAATCCGCCTGCAAGATTGGTAAGACGGTCTGCTTCTGATGCACACTCAACAGAATTCAACTCAATACCAAGTTCTTTACTTAACATTCCAAATAAAAATGTATTAGAGCCAGATGCAGGCATGCCTGCATTTAATTCTCCCGGATGTTCCTTAGCATACTCTACAAAACCTGTAAAATCATCATAAGGAGCATCAGCCGGAACTGCTAACGTAAGAAATCCATTGTCCTGAAGGCATGCGATCAATGTGAAATCTTTGTTCGGATCAATATCAGTATTACCCGTAATATACTGTATATTTAAAGCAGACGTTGCCACTGTAAGAGTTGTTCCATCAGGCTTTGCATTTGCTACTGTCTGATGCCCCACCGTATTACTGTCATAATTGGTAACGGTTGTTTTAAGTCCATATAATCGATTCAATCCTTCACTGTAATAACGGATTCCCAAATCAGAGCCGCCACCTGCTTTTCCAGGAACAACCAGTGTGATCGTTTCATCTTTTGGAAAACCAATTTCTGTATCAGCAGCCGCCTTACTGTCATTTTCCTGCGTTTCCGCTTCAGAAGCTGCCGCAGTAGAAACTGTTTCATCTTTTTTTTCAGAACAGCCTGCCATTCCTGCTACCGCTACCAGGATCACACCTGCCGCTAAAAAACGATACAAATTCTTTCTCATAGTTTTTTCTCTCCTTTTTCATATCATTTTTAACAGAGCAATCTTTCGCTCTGTTATTTGCATTTTTTAGCAATTTTGCTATATTTTTTCGCTAATTGCTTTTATATTTCGTATTATATACTTCGATTTTGCATTTTGCAAAGTCATTTTGATTATAGTGTTCATATCATTTTAGTTATAGTAAACTCATTTTTTCTTGACACTCATTAGATTTTGTCTATAATTAAAAAAAACAACAAGAAAGGGGTGAATCTCACATGACAACACGACAGCTTTATTATCTTACTGTTATATCTGATTTTGGAAATCTCTCAGCAGCAGCACAGGCATTGCAGATTTCTCAGCCTGCACTCAGCAAATTTCTTACTGAATATGAAACCTCACTGGGTTTCCAGACCTTCCTTCGTTATCACAGACAGTTGGTGCCTACTTCTGTAGGACGCTGTGTAATCGAATATGCACATAAAATCGTAAATGAACAAACAAGACTTTCCCAGTCACTGAGAATGATCACAAATATGGATCATTCCTGTATCCGCCTGGCAACCGGCCCCAATCGCGGATCCATGATATACAGCCGTATTTACCAGTCATTTATAAACCGTTATCCCAATATTTCATTATCTTTAACAGAGCTTTACTCTAATGAACAAACGAACGCTGTTTTGCATGGGCAGGTAGATCTGGCAATTGGTTCTGGAAAAGCCTCTGATAAAGTAACAGATATTCCCATTGCCTATGAAGAGCTTCTGGTTGCACTTCCTGCAGCTCATCCATTAGCCACTTCCAGCAAGATCCGTCTGGCTGATCTGAAAGATACCCCATTTGTACTACAGGGGTCCCGACACAGCATTCGCATCCTTGCAGAAGAACTTTTTAAGGAAGCAGGCTTTGAACCTGTGATCACTTTTGAGTCAGATAATGTGATTCTTGTTGATTCTATGCTCCATCACGCAGCTGGAGCAGGTCTTGTATCCAAAACATATGTCACACCTTGTAATGAGCTGGTATTCCTTCCTTTAGATCCACCTGTTCACCAAGTCACACATATTCGTTTTCCTCTGGGGTATAAACTGACAGAACCGGAAAAATATCTCGCATCTTTACTGATCCAGGATCTGCAGTCTGATCCAGATCAACACTTTGAGATCATTCCATCCTCACAGGTCAACGATCTGCTTCTGGCTGCTGACCTGTCATTAGGAAATAAAGGTTCAGGTATTTCTGCACCAGATATCCCTGGTACTTTGGCATCCACACAAAATCCTCCTGAATTAAATCTGAATCCACAACTGCTGCGTTACGTTATTGCCATTGTTGATGAAAAAAGTCTGACAAAAGCTGCCGAAAAATTTTATCTTACCCAGCCTGCTCTTTCCCGGTATCTGCATGGTATGGAAAAAATGCTTTGTACCAAATTATTTATCCGCGAACATAATACACTGCTCCCCACCAATGCTGGAAAGGTATTTGTCAACTTCGCCCGTAACATCCTACAGATTGAAGCTGAAATGTCCGAACATATTAAAGCTTATCAGCAAGGACATGAGGGAAGTATTTACCTGCAATGTGATCCCAGTCTGATACATATTATACAAACTCAGATTGTTTCTGCTTTTCAGGAACAGCATCCAGATATCCAGCTTCATATCACCTGCGGTAACCGTGAACAAATCCAGGAAGCTCTTTTAAATGCATCCGTAGATTATGGCATCTATTTTTCCTGTGAAGAAGAGCATCCCATTTTAGACAGCCGTATTCTGGATGAAGATGAACTAGTATATTGTTCTAAAAACGATATTGCTTCCTGTTCTTTAGAATCTGCGAAAGCTATGATGGTCCCTCAGACAAATGCGCTGCACTGCGAACAGGAACGTTTATTCCAACAGATATGTCCGGCCTGTGTATCCTCCATTTGTGAGGCTATTCCATCCATCCTGCATTTTCTGGAAAAAAATGGAATTGGCAACACGATCCTTCCATCAAAGATTTTTGCTGACACTCCTGATGATATTCATTCCTTTACACCACCTCAGGGATATTTTCTGATCATGGCCCATCATCCGATCCGCGCCATGCCCCCTGTGACCCGAGATTTGGAAAATTTGCTTTATGACACATTTGAAACCTATTTTGAACATTATGAGGAGGTATTTTCATGAACTATCTTTTTAACTATCCAGATGTCCTTAAAATCAAAGAAGCTATATTTTATAATGTAGCACCTATTCCACTTCCAGTTCCTTTTAAAGACGGAACTGGCGGGATCCGTCATGCATCCTTTTTCCAGGGCTGGCTAAAAGTATATGACGAAGATGGTTTCTGTGGTCAGGGCCCAGCTTCCCGTATCATGGTAGATTTCTTTGTCCCAAGACTATTAGAGCAAGGCGGAAAAACCAATAGTGAATGGACTCATTACTTCTGGTGGGAGATCCGCAACTTTGGCTATCAAAGCCCTTATGTTGCAGAAATGTTTAATCTGGACTGGATCCTTTTAGACCTTTTAGCCAACCGGGCCCAAAAGCCACTTCATCGTTTTCTTGGTGCCACAAAAGACTGGGCCAGCGTCTATAAAGGCGGCGGTTCTGTGCTTCTTAGCGATGAAGCCCTTTTAGACGATCTTCTCCGCTTCAAATCAGAAGGTTTCAAAATCACCAAATTTAAGATTGGTGGAAATGGCAATGACTGGTCTGCAGATGTCCGCCGTCTTGAAAAAGCCCGACTGGCTCTGGGCGATGATTTTGGCATTGCTGTAGATGCAAACCAAGCCTGGGATGCTGATACCGCTTTTGAATTTGCAAAAGCTGCTGCTCCTTATAATGTGGAATGGTTTGAAGAACCTGTCCATGCTTTTGACATGGAGGCGCTTCGCTCTCTGCGCGACCAGATGGATAATGCCGGTATTTCCATGGAAATTGCTATGGGTGAATCTGTCAGAAGTTATCATGCTCATGTGGATTATGCAGAACATGGCGTAGATCATCTCCAGCCTGCCCGTTTATACTGCCTTGCTGAAATCATGCGTGTACGGGATTATGCCCACCAACATAACTGCCGTATTTCTACTGGCGGCTTTCCATTTATAAATGCCGCTTTAGGTGCCCTCTATTCCGAAAATGAACTTCTGGAATTCCATCAGCCATTAAATGAAGTATTGATTCCTTACTTTAAGGTTGTATCCCAGATCAAAGACGGGCGATTCTACCTTCCAGATATTCCAGGCATTCCTGTTCAGCTCGATTTTGACCATCTGGAAACAGATGGGCTCTTAAGAGGTATCCAGTATTATTACAGAAAAAAATAGGTTTTCTCTGTTTAAATAGATAATAACAGTCCATTTCCAAAAAGAAAACGTATTCATCTCGTATACAAGATAAAGATAACAGGCAGAATCTTTGCAATTATAATATGCGAAGTTTCTGCCTGTTTCGTTCTACTATATATGCTAAACCAGATAATTATTTGGCAGGCGCACACTTCTCCTGCATCTCTCAGGTTTCCCTTGTCTGTACCAACGGCGTGTGGATCGTGCGAAATTTTCCACCTCAAATAATTTCCTGGGTAAAGCCCTATCAATTTTCTCTTTTTAAATATTCCGTATATGGCACATCCGGATCCAAGATCAGTCCGCCATGCATAGTCGGCGCTTTGGCCGGTTTCATGTAATCGCCATATTCAGCTGTAAGTCTTCCGTCATAACCTACTGGAACAGGTATTTTACGGTTTTCAAAAGGCATGTAGACAGCTTCTTTGAACCATTCCCTCTTCCAGGTATTCTTCTCCAGATAGCGGATAAATACAGTATCGCAGACGTATTCCGTGTCTTTTCCTTTAAAACGGGTACACAATTTTTCATAACCCTTATACGCTTTGCGCATAGGAACATGAAGAATGGTTCCAACGCCATGAAGGAGCTTTCCGAAAAATGTTGCATTTTCATAATAATCAAACCGATACCATGTATACAGTACCATCCAGTAAAATTCTATCTTCTTCGCCCAGCTTTTTCTTCCTTTTGCTGTATCCGGCATACCATCTAAGGGAAAAATATCAATGAAAATACCGCAGTTATATCCCGCCTTTTTATCTTCTTCATTGCAGCCGCAGGTTTTGCTGTTACGGATCTGTGCATGACCCCGAAGGTAATTTTTCTCTGTATACACAGTCTGAAGCACCAGATCTTCTTTCAGCCATGCTGGAGCGATCTGCACAAATTTATCATAATCTTCCCGCAGCATCACCAGATCAATATCGTCATCCCAGGGAATATATCCTTCATGGCGGATAGCCCCGATCAGAGTTCCGCTGTCAGCAAAATATTTAAGCCCATTGGCTTTACAGATACGTTCTACTTCATCCAGCATTTCCAGCTGCACTGCCCAAACACGTTTCGTTTTTTCATCTACGGTGTATCCGCAGCGTATTTCTTCTTTATAAAATTCCGGCTTTTCTTTCAGCATGTCCCCTGATTCCCTCCAAACTGTTTTTGTCTGACCTAAGCTTTCTTTTATAGGTATTTTAACCCCTCTGATACTGAATTGCTGCGTACTTTCCACTCTCGCAATTCTATAGCTGTCCTGTCAGCCGCCTGTATATAATTCCCAGATACCGGTACAGGAACACATCATGCATAACCAAAAGCACCAGGAAATACACTACTGCCCCTGCTCCGATCTGTACAAAGGTAGTGATCGGTCCAAGTCCCCGGACCTGTTCCAAAAACTGCCCCGTCCACACTACAGCTCCTAACATAACTACAGCTGCCACAAGCCGTTTCCAGCCATATCGCACCAGCATTCCCAGCTTTATAAAATCTCTTCCCAGCCACAGATAAAGGGAGGTGATAAAACACTCTGCTGCTACTGACGCAGCAGCTGCTCCCAGAGCTGCAAAATGGGGGATCAGCAGGAAATTTAAACAGGCATTGACCACTGCTCCCGCCACGATCACTTTTCCGCTCTGGGCACGTTTACCTCCGGGAGTTAATATCTGGCTGCCGATACAGTCACTTAAGCCTACTACCAGCACCAGTGGACTGCACACATACATTAAAAATGTCACCGGCAGATATCCATTTCCTAAAAACCATGGGATAAACCCGGCTGCAATCCCCGCCAGCCCCAGCATAATAGGCATCGCCATTAAAAGCACGAAATCCAGGGATTCCCGGATACGCTTATGGATCTCCTCCATTTGCCCATTCCCAAATAAATAGGACATGCGTGCGGACATAACTGCATTAAAAGACATGATCAGTATTTTCGCCATATTTACAAAACCGGTGGCATATTCATAATAACCGTTCTGTGATTTATTTTCCCCGGAAAACCAGCCAAGCATGGTCTTATCCAGAATGGTATACACGGAAGTGGCAATAGTAGGAATAAAATAAACCAAAGTCTCTTTTAAATGGCGCAAAGGACAAAGTTCCTTTAAAACCGGCCTTTCTACCTGTCCCTTTAAATACCCCCACATAGAGATATTTCCCAGAAGTCCTGTTGCCGCAGTCAGCGCCACGTACAGCAGAAGGTCTTCTTTTTCCCGGATAAATAAAAACAGCATGGCAATGCCAATAAGCTTCACTGCCGTATTTCGCAGAACGATCAGTGAATACTGCTCAAGACCACCAAAAAACCAGGAAATATCAAAAGCCACAGCTGTGAGCGTCATAGTAAGCACAATATAATAAGGCCGGTATTCCTTTGCAAAGCCGATCACAAACAGCCAGATGATAAGACATGCTGCTGTAGTTGCCATACAGAGCATCTCGATCTCCCAGAAAAGTCGGCTGCGCATCTTTAGATCATCTCTGTGTCTTGCGATCTCCCTCTGCCCATAAGAAGCTGTTCCCAGCGCCGCCAGTATAGCAAAATACTGGACCACGGAATTGGTATAGCTTTGTATTCCCGTTCCGTCCGCCCCCAGAACACGGGAAATATAGGGCGTTGTGATAAAAGGGGTGATCAGAGTCATCACCTGGTAGATCAGGTTGTAAATATAATTTTTTCGAACGCTGGGTGTTTTGCTCATAAATTTCTCCATGTACATTTCTGTTTTCTCGAAATTATTCTGTCTCTTGGCTCATTATACCCATGGAAGCATTTTTAAGCAAGGGATTTGCACATACATCTCCTTAACCAGAAAACAACGAAAAAATCCGTACCAATGCCAGCAACAGCATTATTACGGATTTTTCCAGCCAAACCAATTTGCAATGTACTAGTGTACTAGTCTTCCATCATATGATCATATTTTTCTCTTGTTTCTTCCCGTTCCAGATTCAGCACATAAGAAAGACCTTTTAATTTCGTATTCAGGATCAGTTTTTTCGGAAATTCACAGGCTTCTAACATTTCCTTTGCCCTGTCCAGGTTTCCTATATCGTAAAATATGTGGGCATCACTGTCTACGATCACCGGCACCTTATATTTTTTACAGAAAGACAACATCACCGGAAGATTTTTATCTGCATTCAGTCTGCCGGTACGCGGAGAAAACGAGCTGTTGTTTACTTCCAGAGCCACCTTTTCTTTTGCTGCCGCTTCCACCAGTTTTTCATAATCCAGAGGAAAACGGTCGTCATCCGGATGTCCAATGATCTTCACATAAGGATTTTTCATGGCTCCGATCAATGCATTTGTATTTTCCTCTCTTGTTCCTGCTTTTATGCAGGGCACATGAAGACTGGCGATCACATAATCCATTTTCTTTAAAACGTCTTCTTTTGCATCCAGTTTACCTTCCAGATCTACAATGTTTGCTTCCATACCGGTAAAAATACGGACTCCCATTATCTTCTCTTTGATTGACTTAAAATTGGTAAAATAAATAGGCTGTGCAGATCCTGGCATAGTGCTGTAATGATCCGACATTCCCATTGCTTTTAATCCTTTGGCCGCTGCCTCTTCTATATTTTCTTTTAATGTGCTAAACGCATGGCCGCTGGCCACTGTATGTGTATGAAGATCAAATAACAGCTTCATCTTCTATTCCTCTTTTCTTATGATGCCTGGTAAATCAGTTTTACCTGTTCTCCCGGCTCATACTGTTCTCTGCTTCCTGCGTATACTGTAAATGTATCTTCCCCGCATTTTAACGAATAATGGATTTCCCTGCCACTATACTGCCTGTTGGTTACAGTTGCAGGAATACCATTCCCTTCTTTTACAATACAAAACTGCTCCGGACGTACCGGAAACAGACCATGTTTTTTAAAAGCCTGTGCTACTTCCGGTCCGGCATATACAAGTGACTGATCCATTACCTTAAAATACGGATCGTTCCATTGTCCCCGCACAAAATTACATTTGCTTACAAAGGAAGCTGCAAATTCAGTCTGTGGATGCAGATAGATTTCCTCCGGTGTTCCCACCTGTTCTATTTTTCCATTTTTCATAATGAGAATACGATCTGCCATGGCAAGGGCCTCGCTCTGGTCATGGGTCACATAAATGATGGTCGCCCCAGTCATACGGTGAACATCCTGTATCACCCGGCGCATACTGATCTTTAATTCTGCATCTAAAGCACTTAAAGGTTCATCCATTAAAAGAATAGATGGTTTTCCAACAATAGCTCTTGCAAGAGAAACTCTCTGTCTTTGTCCTCCGGAAAGTTCTCCCGGATACCTGGATTCATAAGACTTTAATCCCATATTTTCAATAGCTGCATCTACTGCTTCATTTTTCTGGTCCTCTGTCAAATGTTTCTGCCTGGGACTTTTCATGGGAAATTCTACATGCTGGCGCACTGTCATATTTGGCCACAAAGCAAAGGACTGGAATACCATTCCCAGATCCCTCTGCTCTACCGGAACCATTTTCCCATTTCCTGAATAGATCACACCATCCATCCGTATCTCGCCTTCTGTAGGATTTGCAAATCCACCGATTGCCCTCAAAAGTGTGGTCTTTCCGCATCCGGAAGGTCCTAAAATAGCCAGAAATTCTCCATTTCGTATTTCCAGATCAATATCATTAAGCGCCAGTGTTTGCCCGAACCTCTGGGTTACATGCTCTAAATAAAGACTCATGTTCTTTTCCTCTCTTCTTTTTCTCTGCCGGTTTTAAAGCGATCAGACAATAGCCTGTAAGAACCATTACAACAATCACAGCGGACATAGCTGCTGACAGATTATAATCCCCTGACTGCTGGAAGTTAAAAATAGTAAGTCCTATGGTTTTTGTGCCTGCACTGGCAAGCATAGATGACAAGGTAAGTTCTGTAAGTGATGATACAAAGATCAAAAAAGAGCCAGATAAAATAGGACGTGCCAGCATTGGGAGCAATACCTGCTGCCAGAGAGCCCTTTTGCCTCTGCCGCAGACACGTACTGCCTCTTCCAGCTCCGGATTTACAGACATAAGAGCAGTAGTGCTTTCCTTGATCTGAAGGATCAGGTATCTGGTTATATATGCGATCACCAGGATCCATATAGTTCCATATACTCCCGGACGGATCGCCGGAAGGGGCTCTACCCAGTGGAAGATCATTGCCAGAGAAAGAACAATACCCGGAATTGCATAGGTCAGCGAAGCACATTTTTCCATAGCTTCAGCCCCTTTACTGTTTCTTCTTACTTTCATGTATGCTGCTGCAGTTCCCAAGGTAATACAGACTCCACAGGTCGCAAGTGCCAGAAGGATACTATTTCTGACAGCAGAAAGAACACCTCTGTTTGTAAATACAAACGTAAAATTTTTAAGCGACAGATTGTCCCAGGTCATTTTCAGGCCATATGTTTTTAAAAAGGCGCTTTTGATCATTACAAGAATGGGAACCAGATTTAATACACCTAATGTTCCGATCATCCCCCATTCCAGTATTCTCCGCTTCTTATCTTCCAGCTCAATACGTACCGAATAATCTTCCTTAATGCTTTCCGATTTCCCACTTTTTCCCACTAATGCTGTTTCCAGCACAGTACCGCCTACTGCGATCACAGACAACAGAACAGAAAGCGCAGCTGCTAGAGGAAAAGCATCTGGTCCAAATCCAATTGCCTTTTCGTAAATATACGTACTAAGCACCGGGATGCCAGAAGAGATCCCTAAAAATGCCGGCACAGAAAAGTTGTCAATGGCTGATAAAAACGCCAGAAGTCCACCTGCAATAATAGAAGGAAGCACTTGTACCAGATCCACATGGATCAATGTATAAGAAAGACCAAATCCGCAGGCTCTGGACGCCCATTCCAGATCTTTTGGAATGCGCCGCAGCATATGGATCACACTCATATATACAATGGGGGTGTTACAGATACCGATCACCAGTAAAATACCGCCAATGGAATAAATATTCACCGGGCCTATCCCTATTGCTTCAAGGATCTGATTTACGATCCCCTTTTTACTTAAAAAACCGCTCCAGGAAAGAGTGATAATATAAGACGGGATAATGAAAGGAAGCAGCACCAGTAATTCTAAAAGTCTTTTTCTTTTTATATTGGTATAAGCTGCTGCCAGAGCCAGTCCGCTGCCTGCCACTATTGCGATCAATGTAGAGGAAGCAGCGATCAGGATCGTATTAAAGATTGCTTCCCTGGTCCGCTTTTCCTGTAAAAGTACCTGATAATTGGAAAATCCATAACCTTCACTTCCTTTCAGGCTCATAAACAGCAAACGTATCACTGGTGCTATAAATACAAGGAATACTCCCAGATAAAACAGCAGCAGTCCTGTACTGCCTAAGACTTTTTTATGTTTCATAACAATGCTGCCCCTTTCTGCCTGCATACCTACTGTTACTGGAAGATTGCAGAAAATTTCTCTTTATCTGCTTCACGGCTGCTGTAAAGTTCTTTGGTATCGGAGCTGATCGTTTTGATCTGATCGATCGACTTCAGACCTTCTGGTGCATCTACGCCTTCTTTTACAGGTGTATAGCCAATAGAAGCTGCCAGTTCCTGCCCTTCATCAGAAAGGACAAAATCTACGAATGCTTCTGCTGCCTCCTGGTTCTTGGAATCTTTTAACACACCAATTGGTTCGGTAATAGCTGGTGAACCTTCTTCCGGATAAACAAACTCTACCGGGGCACCATCATTTTTAGAGCGGTTTGCCATATAATCTACCAAAATACCGCAGGACTTTTCTCCTGCTACTACTGCTTTCTGTACAGCTCCGTTTCCTTTATCTACTGTAATTCCATTATCCTTTAATCCCTGGAAGAAATCCCAGCCTAATGTTTCATTGCGGCTGAGTACACCCAGATTGTAAGCTGCTGCGCCGGAATACAGCGGACTTGGCATGATCACTGCATCCTTAAATGCTTCCCCAGTCAGATCTGCAAATCCCTTTGGTGCATCTTTTACCAAATCTGTGTTGTATACAATACCTGTTGTGATCACCTTTGTTCCTGTATACATATGATCTTTATCAATATACTCTTCTGGAATACCTTTCAGTTCTGGTGACTCATAAGATAAAAGCATATCCTGCTCTTTTAAAGTTTCAAATGTAACACTGTCTGCTACTAAAAGCACATCTGCCTGGACAGCTCCTGCTGTCTGCTCTGCTAAAACTTTACTGACTACTTCTTCTGTTCCGGAGCGGAATACATCTACCGTTACATCCGGGCACTCCTTATTAAAACCATCGATCAGCTTCTGTGCATCTTCCTCTGGCTGGGAAGTATATACTGTAATCTTTCCGGACACATCTTTCTTTGCGGTCTCTGCTGAAGCTTTTGTTGTTTCTGCTGCTTCTGATTTTGCCTGTGTAGTCTGCTCACTGGTTGTTTCAGCAGCTGATGCTGCAGTTGTTTCTGTTTTAGTAGTCTGTCCGCTGCATCCTGCAAGTCCCATAACTGCTGCTGTTGTTAAGATCAGTGCCATTTTCTTCTTCATTTTTAAAGTCCTCCGTTTGTTTTTAAAAAAACTGTATTTTCCATAAATCTATGAAAATCCCTGCTGTCGTCGTAACCTTCTGTTACCAGAGGGAGTCCATATGCCAAAAGTTTTGGAAGCATTTCCTTAAAAGAAAAGTCACCATTTCCTAATGGAGTATGGTAACACCCTCCTTTTCGGTTGCTGATATGGATCTTGGAGATCCGTTTTAACTGATCTAATATGTGAAATGGTTCTTCTTCGCTATCGCAATGTGCAATATCCAGCGTATAGAAAAACTGGTTCTTTCTGCTTTCTGCTGCTTCCTTCATGCTCTGCGCATCTGTTATAAATTCTTTCGGGATCTTTTCCATGATCTCTAAGGAAACATCTACTCCGATCCGTTCAGAAAACCTTCCAATCTGCTCTAAGGAATCCTGAAGAAGTTTCATGCTCTCTTCTCTCCGACCCGGAAGTGTCATATGCCCCGGATGAACGGTCAGTTCCAAGGCTTCCAGTTCTGCTGCCAGCCTCATAGATACTTCCACCTGTCTTATGGACATTTCGCGGATTCCCTGATTCATGGAAGCCAGGTTCAGATCCCAGCTGCAACTGTGTACACAGGTTCTTAAAGGATACAATGCCTGAAGACGCAGATACTCCTGTGTGTCATACCCTTTTGTAAAAAAATGCTGCGCCCAAAGTTCGATTCCATCAAATCCATTGTCATATACCCGCTGAAACATTTCCTCCAGCCCGGCATTCCAAAGCAGAGTCGATGAAACAAATATTTGTTTCATATTCATGCCCCTTTCCTGTTGAACTGTTTGCATTATACGATTTAGAATGTAAAATTCAAAAGCATGAAAATGTAAAATATGAGTAATATTTTTCATTTTATTTTGTTATGAAATTTTATTTGCATTTATGATCCACAAATGATAAAATGACTCACATAGATGATCAGATGAGCTTTTCCAGCCATTCAAATATGTTCTCCCGGAATCTTTCTGTACCTGAGTTTTTGACGGAAAATCAGCCGCAAAGACAGATACATGGAAAACTCCCGGAGGATATAAATCATAAAAAGGAGATTTATTCTCATATGCTTCAGGAATTATATGAACAATATAAAGATTCATTTTCAAAATCAGATCATAAACTGATACAGTATCTTCTACGCAATGAAGAACAGCTTCAATATATTACTTCTGAAGAGCTTTCTTCCCATACCGGAATCAGCCCCGCAACCGTTTCAAGATTCTGGAAAAAAATAGGATTTCAAAATTTAAAAGAACTGAAGATAAAACAACGTATCCAGGATACTGCCTCCCCCAGTACCCGTCTCACTTCAGCACTGAAACGCTTTGAAGAAACTGCCTCTCTTACTGAAGATCTGAAAATGCATTTTGGAAATAATACAGAAAAAACACTGGATCGTATGGATCCGGCACTGCCCACCCGTGCAGCAGCTCTTTTGCTGCAGGCACAGCATGTTTATATTTTTGCCCCGGATGCTTCCTGTGGTCTGGCATCTATTTTTTGCTACCGTGCAAGGAGACTGGGGATTCAACCTGTTCTGTTAGAAGGCGGATCAGCTATTTATGAATACATGATCAATATTACCGACAATGATCTGGTACTCATTTTCAGTTTTTCACGCCTTTTAAGGGAAACACGGATTCTTTTAGATCTCTGTCAAAAAATAAACTGCCCTGTGATCCTCTTTACAGACCTTTTCTCAACCCAGGAAGGATCGCCCTCTAGACTAACTTTTTACTGCTACCGCGGTGAACCAAATGAATACCATTCTATGACCGTTCCTTTACTGATTCTTGACCTGATCATTTTGCACCTGATGCAGGCAAGTAAAAACAGTCTTTCATCCAGCCATTATCTGGAAGAACTGCGGGCTGAATATGCACAGATCATAGGACGATGATACTAGTACATCGTTTTCAAAATAACTGTACCACTCACTTGTCTGCAAATCTGATTGCACAGGTCTAAAAGCCTCAGCGTAGCCCGCTACGCCTGCGTTTTTAGACCTGCACACTCAAATACACATCCTACGCGATTGGTACAGTTATTTATGAAACGATGTGCTGAATATTGACAAATTACACATTTAAGATCTATTCTATACTTATAATGTAACCATACACAAAGTCGATATAGAATCTTGATGTTCTCTCGTAATCTTTCTTCGGCTGACAGAAAATCTGTCACAAAGGCAGGCACACAAAAGACTCCGAAAGGACATTTTATTACAAAGGGGGATATACATTATGAAAAAAACCTTAGCTATTCTTATCACAACATTCAGCCTTTCTTTAGGCCTTACACCTGGATTTACCGGAATATCCGGCAATCTGGTTATAGAGGCTGCGGCTCATCCCGGACGGACAGATGCAAACGGCGGACATCGGGACAATAAAAATAAAAGCGGGCTTGGAAGCTACCATTATCACTGCGGCAGCTATCCTGCTCATCTGCATCCAAACGGTGTCTGCCCTTATAGAGGCGGTTCTTCTTCTGGTATGTGAACTCTGCAAAAAAGTTACACTAAAAACCATCATGGGCTCAAAAACGTCAT
>ERZ827194.265-NODE-265-length-48527-cov-3.73205_pt1 | contig 48527 bp, 48 predicted proteins | sample MGYA00519777_ERZ827194 | MGnify/ENA primary metagenome ERZ827194 (study PRJEB31778, sample SAMEA3449277) | human gut metagenome | biome: human gut; feature: human-associated habitat; material: faeces | place: United Kingdom | collected 2010/2012 ...
TAAGACCACAGCATAAAGTGTTGTCCTTTCAAACACCACGTAATTTTAGATTACCAAGATAAAGATGATTTTTTCGACATTGTTTCAGATCGGCAGACGTGTCTTGATGATGGAGGATATGAACCTTATCTAAAAAAAGATACAAAATTTGAAAAGGATTATGATCGTATTGTGAAAGAGGTGCAAGAAAGAATTTTTGTTGAACTAAAAGAAAACAACAAAATGATTGCGGCACTTCATATTATGCACACTTCTAAAAAGGACTGTATGGAAATAGGTTTCTGTATGAATAAGTCTTATAGAAGAAAAGGATATATGGAAGAAGCTTTACGTGCATTGATTTCCTTGCTGGATAAACAAAGTGATATAACAACATTATCTGCTAATGCATATTCGTACAATCTTGCTTCAAATAATTTGTTAAAGAAAATTGGATTTAAAGAAATTGCAAATAGAACATCTACCCAAATGCATCCTTTTCTAGGAGAAATAACTATCTTATATTATGAGTTACATCTAAAATAAAATGTTTCAAATGCGCAGCTTTTTATGAGCATAAAACATGAAATATTGTATTCCTGCTATTGAAAGAATATATTCTTAGCTGTATGATAAAGATGAAGGAAAGCTTCTGTTTCTTTAGGTAAACAGCTGCTTTTATAAATAAACAGTTAGATTCTGCCTGTAGTATGCATATTGATTATTATGTGCAGCTTTGAAGGAGGGATGTTTATGAAAAAGGTAGTATTGGCTGTGTCTTTTGTTTTCATTAGTTTTATGCTTATCGCCTGTTCTGATAAAGAGTCTCTAAAACAAGTAGATTCTAAGATTCTTGAACAATATCCTTATTTTGATGAACTTGAAGAAAACTATAATGGGAAAGTTTTTGATATTAGTACTTCGGATTGTAAATACATTGTCTTTTATCGTATGGGGATTGATCCAGATAGTGTTAAATTGCATCAGACAAATGCAGAGTATACAATTCAGTTTACAAAAAATAAAGATAATACAAAAGATGATATCTATGTGTATCGATTAAAACTGGATCCATCTTGTGGTACAGAGAATCAAAACTGTATACTTAAATGTTCAGATGGCAATACGGAATATCCATTCGAAACCGTATTTTTATCAAAAGATTAGATAAAAATAAATAATTTTTGATTATGTTGCGGTATAATTCATCGCTTATTTTATGCTTGGTATTGACAAAGAGTACAAAGACAGGTAAACTTTAAATAACCTATGAAAAAGAGATGTTTTTCAAATGGATTCCATGGCAGAGAAAAAGACCTTGGCTGTAAGTCTTTATGGATGAAGAAGAACAGGACACTTTGGAGGTATCACTAGGAAATGAGTGATCGTATTTCTGCGTTAAAGAAAATGAGTACCTGTTTACAGGTTGAAATAAGGTGGCACCACGTAAATTACGTCCTTTGTTGAGGACGTTTTTTTATTCTTTGATAGATAAGGAGGATATTTATGAACTATCAGGTCCCTAGAGGAACACAGGATATTCTGCCTAAGGATATTCGCAAATGGCACAGATTAGAAGAATTGATTCGCCAGTTTTGTCATGTATATAACTATGATGAAATTCGTACCCCTATTTTTGAACATACAAACGTATTTAAAAGAGGAAATGATTCCAGTGATATGGTAAATAAGGAAATGTATACATTCCAATTAGAAAACAGCAAGACATCCTTAACACTTCGTCCAGAAGGAACTGCAGGTGTTGTGCGCTCTTTTGTAGAAAATAAACTTTTTGGAAGTGCCGATTTACCGGTAAAAATGTATTATGTAGGTCCGCAGTTTCGTCATGAAAGACCACAAAAAGGAAGAATGCGTATCTTTCATCAGTTTGGTGTAGAGGTTATTGGCGCAAAAAGTCCTATGCTTGATGTAGAAACAATTGCGTTAGGCTGGTCTTTTGTATCTGCATTAGGATTAAAAGATATGAAAGTATTAATTAATACGCTGGGGGATGATGCATCAAGAGATGCTTATCGCACTGCATTAAAAGAACATTTTAAAAATGATATTGATGATATGTGTGCAGATTGTAAACGTCGTTATGAACAAAATCCTTTGCGTATTTTGGATTGCAAAGTAGATCATGAAAAAGAAATCATGAAAACTGCACCAAAAATGCAGGACTATCTAAACGAAGAAAGTCAGGCATATTTTGAAGAAGTTTTAGAAGGCTTAGATGCTTTAGGTATTCCTTATGAAGTAGATGATCGTTTGGTACGTGGATTGGATTATTATACACATACTGTATTTGAAGTCGTTTCTGTAAATAAGGAAATGGGGGCACAGTCTACCGTATTTGCTGGTGGACGCTACGATGGACTTGTAGAATATTTTGGCGGTCCACAAGGTATGAGCGGCATTGGATGGGCCATGGGACTGGAACGTTTGTTGATTGCCTGTGAAGCAGAGGGTATTTCTTTGGATGAAGAAGAAGGATTAGATGCTTATGTTTTATGTCTTTCTCCAAGTGTGAAAAAAGAAGCTTTACAGGTTGTATCCTTGCTTCGTGCAAACGGCTATCGAAGCGATACAGATTATCTTGGAAGATCTTTTAAAGCACAGTTTAAGACGGTCGATCGTAAAAAGGCGCGTATTGCGATATTGATTGGTGAAGATGAAGTTGAAAAAGGGGAAGTAACAATAAAAGATACCCTGCATAAGACACAGCAAAGTGTTCCTTTTGATGACATTATTGACAGCATGGATGCTTTGTTTGAGGAAGAAAATGAAGAATGTACTTGTGGTGAAGAAAACTGTACATGCGGACATCATCACCATCATGAAGAATAGAGAGGAATGAAATAAGGATTATGAAACGTACACATACAAATGGGGAACTGCGTTTAAGTGATGCAGGGAAAAAAGTTAGTTTAATTGGATGGGTTGCAAAGAGAAGAAATTTTGGTTCTTTGGTATTTATTGATTTGCGTGATCGAAGTGGTATTACACAGCTTGTATTCGATGAAACTATTTCAGAACAGATCAAAGAAGTTCGTAATGAATATATTTTAGAAGTTAGTGGAACAGTTTTAGAAAGAAAAGATAAAAACGATAAACTTCCTACTGGAGATATTGAAGTAAAAGTAGAAGAAGTTGTAATTGTAAACAGTGCAGAAACAACTCCAATCATTGTGGCAGATGATACAGATGCATTAGAAGATACACGTTTGAAATATCGTTATTTGGATTTAAGACGTCCTGTTATGCAGAAAAAACTAATGATGCGTCATCAAATTACAAGAAGCATGCGTGAATATTTGGATAATCATGCCTTTATTGAAATTGAAACACCAATGCTTGGAAGAAGTACACCAGAAGGAGCACGTGATTATCTTGTGCCTAGTCGTGTACATCCAGGAAGTTTTTATGCACTGCCACAATCTCCACAGCTTTACAAACAGTTATTAATGGTATCTGGATTTGAACGTTATTATCAGTTCGCAAGATGTTTTAGAGATGAAGATTTACGTGCTGATCGTCAAACAGATTTTACGCAGGTCGATTTGGAAACAAGTTTTTTAAGTGATGTAGAAATTCAGACAATGATGGAAGAAATGCTTCAAAAACTGATGAAAGATGTAAAAGGAATGGATATTACAACTCCATTTCCACGTTTAATATGGGAAGAAGCTATGAATCGCTATGGAAGCGATAAACCAGACAATCGTTTTGGTATGGAACTTCAGGAAATTACTTCTTTATTTGAAAATTCTTCTTTTAAAGTGTTTAAGGATTGCGTAGAGGCAAAAGGAAGTATCAAAGCAGTTGTTGTTCCTAATATGGCACATATGACACGTAAAGAAATTGATAAAGTTACAGAACTTGCGAAGAAAAATGGGGCAAAAGGATTAGTAACTTTAAAATATATGGACAATGTATTAAGTGGACCTATTGTGAAATTCTTATCTGATGATGAAATTCATGCCGTATGTGATACATTGAAATTAAAAGAACAGGATTTAGTTTTAATTGTCAGCGATAAATGGAACACAACATGCAATGTATTAGGTGCTTTGCGTAACCACTTTGGAAGTGTTTTAGGACTTAAAAAACTGGATGAATTCTCTTTCTTGTGGGTAACAGACTTCCCAATGTTTGAATACAGTGAGGAAGATGGCAGATGGTATGCAATGCATCATCCATTTACACGTCCAAAAGATGAAGATATGCAATATATTGACAGCGACCCTGGTAAAGTACATGCAATCGCTTATGACATCGTATTAAATGGTTATGAACTTGGTGGAGGTTCTTTACGTATTTATGATGGTGCTATGCAGGATAAAATGTTTGAAGTCTTAGGGTTCACTGAAGAAAAAATTCAGGAAAATTTCGGATGGTTTGTAGATGCGTTAAAATATGGTACACCTCCTCATGGCGGTTTGGCATTTGGGCTTGATCGTATCGCTATGATTTTATCTGAAAGTGAATCGATTCGAGATGTTATCGCATTCCCTAAAAACGCAAATGCAAAATGTCCAATGAGTGATGCGCCAACACCTGTTGATGAAGAACAGTTAAAAGAATTGCATCTAAATATTGAAAAATAGGAAGTATCCTATTCATATATTAGAAGGAGCTTTATAGATTTATTATAAGGCTCTTTTTATACAACGATGAGTGAATATTTCATATGTGTGTCAGGTTATGCTTTTAAAAGTATATTCTTAATTCGTTAAAAAATTACAAAAAATGGAACGTGAAAAAAATGAATGTCAAGAGTATTCTTTTACAAATTATCTGCTATACTATTAATGTCCAGAAAGCATAAATTTTTCCTACGCTTAGAGATAAGGGAGAACGGATGTCGCTCTTTGGTGTGAATACCTGCTACGGGTAGGGATCCTAAAAATTTGCGCAGTTCACCCACCTGTACTTACAGGGAAAGATCTCTCTTTCTGGACACAATATAGTGATTGAACAGGCGAATGCCTGTTTTGTTTTATATCGTTGTATGCTATACTCAATATAAAGAAAAAGAGGTAGTTTATATGGATTATAAAGAGCGTTTTGTATCAATTTATAAAGAAAAGATTCATCGAGATGGAAGTGAAAAATTATTAGAGTATTTATTGTCAGCACAATCCGATTTTTTCAGTGCACCGGCAAGTACACGTTTTCATGGTTCTCATGCACAGGGTCTTGTGGAGCATAGCTTAAATGTGTATGACTGTTTATGTGATTATGTAGAAAGAAATCGAGTAAAAACCATGTACAATATGAATTTTTCTGAGGAAAGCCTTGCGATCGTTGCACTTTTACATGATATATGCAAAGTAAACTGTTACAAGGAAAGTACAAGAAATGTAAAAGTGGATGGCGTATGGACACAAGTTCCATATTATGAATATGAAGATCATCTTCCTTATGGACATGGAGAAAAAAGTGTTTATATTATCACTGGATTTATGCGCTTGACAAGAGAAGAGGCTTTTGCGATTCGTTATCATATGGGATTTTCCGGTAATGAAGATGCTAGAAGCATAGGGTATTCTTTTGAAAATTATCCTTTATCTTTTGCGTTAAGTGTAGCAGATATGGAAGCAACCTACTTTTTAGAAAAATAATAAGTAAAAAAGCCCGCTTGGGCTTTTATTTTACATATTTTTCATAAATATCCTGTATTCTGCATATGTGCTGTAAAGCTTTCCAGGCATCTTCTTTCTCAATTCGCAAATGACGTTTTTGTTTTGGTTCTTCTTTTGGAGTATATACAAGGAAATAATGGGTTCCTCTTTGAGCGATAGCCATACCATCTTCTTCCAGCAGAATTTCTGCCTGCTGGTCTTTATCTTTTGACTTTACTTCTGTATGGATACGATGCCATAATTCATTCTGTTCTTCATTGGAAAGCATGGTTAAAAAATTCTGTTTAGCCATTGGATATGTCTCATATAAAGAGGTAAGCATATCTTTCATCGCCTGACGCTGTGTATATCCATCATTTGGACAGGTACTTTTTACAAATGGGATCTGATTGATCTCCAATGCCTGTAAAATATCACTTTCATAGCTGTAAATCAATGGGCGAATGAAAGTAATATCTGCTTTTGATAAATACATCATAGGTAAAAAGGTAGAAATTTTACCTCCGTAAATTGCATTCATCATTAATGTTTCAATCGCATCATCTGCATGATGTCCAAAAGCCACTTTGTTACAGTTTAATTCTTTCGCAGCTTCATTTACCGTTGCTTTTTTAAACTTTGAACAAAGAGAACATTTTATCTTTCCATCTTTATCAGGATGCATTTTTAATATATCATATACTTTTGAATCAAACTGATGAAATTCTATACCATGTTTTTCACAAAAACTTACAACTTCCTGAAAGTTCATATTAGGAAAGCCAAGCTTGATATGAATACCAATAACCTTAAAGTTTTTTCCTTTGAATTTGGAGTACATGTGCAGAGCAGTTAACAAAACCATACTGTCTTTTCCTCCGCTGACACCAACTCCTATACGATCTCCATCTTGAATCAGACCATAATCCAAATCTGCTTTTCTTATATCTCCTAAAATCTTTTGTAGATTCATATATTCACTTCCTTTATAAAATCTGCTTTATTATATCATGATTTTATGAAAATGAAGCAGTATATATTTGTTTTGTTTCTAGCGTTTTATTTTCGAAAAAAAAGATGAAAAAATGAAATTTAAAAAAGTGCTATAATAAGTGTAAGGATTGGAATTTGAAAGAGAAAATATGAACGAGAAAGATGAAAAGAAAGGAGGATAAGGATATGGGTATTTTTGTAACTTTGTAATAGCAAGGTGTATTCGTGCTGTTACGCCTTGCTAATCAAACGATATGAATACCATTGATTAGGAGGCAAAATTATGTCATATTTTAATTATCAGTCAAAAAGAATATTCTACAGGGAAACAGGACATGGAAAACCACTTATTTTACTGCATGGAGATAGCGCTTCTTCCACTATGTTTGAAATGCTGCTGCCACTCTATCAGGAACATTTTCAAGTAATTTTAATAGATTTTTTAGGAAATGGAAAATCCGATAGAGTAGATAAATTTCCAGCAGACTTGTGGATTTCGCAAGCACAACAGGTGATTGCACTTATTGAACACTTACATTTAAAGAAAGTAAATCTATTAGGAACAAGTGGTGGTGCCTGGGTTGGAATCAATACAGCCTTAGAACGTCCAGACCTTATAGAAAAAGTGATTGCGGATAGTTTTGATGGCAGAACCTTGCATTCAACTTTTTCAGAAGACCTAAAAAAAGAACGTGAATATGCAAAACATGATACATTCGCAAAACAGTTTTATGAATGGTGTCAAGGCGAGGATTGGGAATCAGTAGTTAATCTTAACGCACAGGCACTTGTTACATGTGCAGAAAAACACATTTCTTTATTTTCTAAACCATTGGAATATTTAGCGGTTCCTATTCTATTTACAGGAAGTCTTGAGGATGATATGTGTCGAAAAGATATGTTAAAAGAATACATGGAAATGAAAAAGTTGTTAAAACACTGCAGCATTCATATGTTTTGTACTGGAAAACATCCTGCTATTGCAAGCAATGCAGAGAAGTTTGCAGAGATCGTACTTGCGTTTTTAAAATGATGAAAGAACTATGCGGTTAGTCTATGGACTAATCGCATTTTCTATATACAAAACATTTTAAAATTCCAATGTTTTATATAGAAATCTATCTATATAATTTTATAAGGTATTCATACATCGTATTTTATAGAAAGTATGCTATAATGGATGAGGTGATTACATGGATGGTATTTTACTTATAAATAAAGAAACAGGTATGACATCTCATGATGTTGTAAATAAATTGCGTAAAATTTTACATATAAAACGTATTGGACATAGTGGAACATTAGATCCACAGGCTAGTGGTGTTTTGCTTGTCATGGTTGGAAAAGCCTGCAAAGTCCTTCCTTTTCTTGAAGATACAGATAAAGAATATATTGCGAAAATGGTTTTAGGAAAAAAAACGATCAGTGATGATATATGGGAAGAAGTGCTGGAAGAAACAGCAATCACACCAATTTCTGATTTCCAGTCCGTGCTGGATACATTTAAAGGAGAAATTAAACAGCTTCCTCCAATGATTTCCAGTATCAAGGTAAATGGAAAAAAACTGTATGAATATGCTCGTGCCAATCAGGAGGTAGAACGTCCTGTTCGTACAGTTACGATATATGATATTGAAGCTTTGGATGAAAAAGAACTGTGTTTTCGTGTAAGCTGCAGCAGTGGGACATATGTTCGATCTTTATGTCATGATATTGCGGAAAAGACAAATAACTTTGGATGTATGAGTTCTTTGATTCGTACAAAAGTAGGACGTTTTACATTAGAGGACTGTGTTACGATAAAAGATGTAGAAGAAGGAAATTATATTCTTCATCCTGTTAAAGAGGTTTTATCTCATTATAAAGAGATAAAGATATCGGATACAAAAGATGTTGTGAATGGCAGAAAAGTGCATTTGAATTGTGAAGCGGATGAGGTTTTGCTTACTCACCAAGAAGAAGCTTTAGCAATTTATCGTCGTGAACATGGCGATGTGTTTGGCTGCGTACGCGGTTTATGGTAGGTGAAATTTATGAAGGTATTGCATTTTAACTTACATGAAAAGTTTAAACAGCCAAAAGAAGAAATCACTGCATGTATCGGTTATTTTGATGGTCTACATTTAGGACATCAAAAACTTATCAAAAAAGTAATGGAACTTGCAAGCAGAGATCATACAAAAAAGGCTTTAATTACCTTTTCTCCCGATCCCTGGGTCGTTTTGAAACATTTAGAAAATATTCCACATATCACACCAATGAAACATCGTATTGAATTGGGAGAAGAAATGGGGCTTGATTACTGGATCATTTTACATTTTGACAGAGAACTTGCCCATTTAAGCGTGGAAGAATTTCATGAACGTGTACTAAACTGCCTGCATTTAAAAACATTGGTATGCGGGTTTGATTATCACTATGGAAACAAAGGTCTTGGAGATGTTCATACTTTAAAGAAACAAGATGTTTTTCAAGTAGAGGTTATCGAGGAAGTAAGCAGTGATGATAAAAAAATCAGTTCCACAAGAATTGAAGAACTGCTTACATCGGGAAACATTGAAAAAGCCAATGAGTTTTTAGGCAGAGCTTATGAAATTCGAGGAATCATTCGAAAAGGACGCTGTCAGGGTAGAAAACATGGATTTCCTACTGCAAATCTAGAAGTATGTGACCATTACCTTCCTTTGGGTGGAGGTGTTTATATCGGTGAGGTTTATGTTAAGGGGACATGGCATCAGGCAATGATCAACATCGGACATAATCCGACCTATAACTTTCAAAAAGAAATCTCCATTGAAGCACATATTTTAAATTTTGATGAAGATATCTATGGAGAACAGGTACGTTATCGTTTTCTTTCCTTTATTCGAGCAGAGAAAAAATTTAGCGATGTAAATGAACTATGCGAACAATTGCGAAAAGATTTGCATGCTACAAAACAATATTTTAAGCAAGGGAGTGGCAAATATGCGACTGCAGGTATTTGATACAATTGAAGAAACTTTAGATTTACTAGAAAAAAAAGAGGCTTTCCATCATGAAGTAAAACACGAGTTACATGCTGTATTAAAACAATTGCTGGCAGGCTGTAATGATATGGTTGTTGGCTTAAATTCACGTGTAAAGACAAAAGATAGTTTGCGTGAGAAAATTATACGCAATCGTTTATATGTGAAATATAACAGTGCCCAGGATATTTTAGATACACTAAGCGATCTTGTTGGATTTATTATCGAATGCCGATTCATAGAAGATGAATTTAAAGTTTTGACGCATCTTCGCAAAGTAATGAATGTACAAGGGGAAGATGGGTATTATTTTCATCCTGATTTTCCAAACTTTCATCTGGAACATGGCTCAAGACAGCCGCAAATACAAAAAAATGGTTTTTCCATTTATCGTATAGATGGATATTTTCTTAAAGATGGACAAAGAGTTAACATAGAACTGCAAATAAAAGCACTGGTACATTCTTTCTGGGGCGATATTGAACATAAACTTGTTTACAAAAATACAAATTATTATGTATACGATGATTTTATGAAAGACTTGCTGGCAAGCATCAAAGCAAATTTAACGATTACTGATCGTCAGCTGAACATCATTTATGATCAAATGCAGGAAGATTCCAAAGATGGGAAAATCATTAGTGAAAGCAGTTTTGAAAGACAGATTTCAAAGGCTATCAATGATTTGTTTGCTCAAAAGATGTATGAATCTTTGGGGTTTACCTTGAATTTAAAAAATACTTCAACGATTTTAGGGCATTATTTATTTATAAAAGATATACGCTATGGAGGGGTCAGCAACGATCGAATCTCAGCCTTGTTTAAAACTTTCAAGAAATTAAATTCAACAAAAATGGATTTTGAAAGTGAAATCGAGGTTAGTGATAATTTTTATTCGCCAGATATTTTTGTACATACCCTTGGAACCTATTTGATTTCTGTTATCAATACAGACTATGACTGGTTTATCTTCTTTAAGATGTTGTTTTCTATTGAACCAGGGAATAACTTTGAAGACTTTACTTTGTTTTTAAATGTAATTAAAAATTATCTTGTCGACAATTACTGGCTAAATACAAGTTTTGTAAAACTTTCGATGGAGCAAAGCAGTCTTTTGCATGATGAACTGGCGAAAATGCTGGCTGCATCTTTAACAGAAATTGGTACAATTGAAATCATTTATGACAAACATATGCTTGCGATCAACAAAGCGTTTGTTGTTTTTGTTGAAGAGCTGGAAAAGCGTGTGATATCCTACTCTGATTTTATGCAGTATCAAAGTGCATACTATGATGAATGGCTGCATCGTTTAAGAAAAATATTTGAAGATTGACATACAAAAAGTCCTTTTTGCATATGCTTTAGCAGGCAAGGAGGACTTTTACTTATGAATAAACAGGCACTGGCTTTTTTAACGATGTTTTCTTTAATTCTCATGTTAAGTGTATATTATGTTACGCTGCCCAATGATAATATGAGCGTTATGACACAAGATGGAAAAGCACAAAGTGAAGCAATGATGGAAGAAGAAAACAAAGAAGAGAACAAAGAAAACACGAAAGAAACAGAAGAAAAGAACACAGATGAGGTACTTGCACTGCAGGAAGAAATCGAAAAAAAAGAGGATGAAGAAATCCACAAGCAGGAAACTATCGTTTCAAAAGACAATACATCAAGCGAGGACAAGCAAAATGCAGTAGCAAAAATGGAATCCATCAAAGATGCGAAAGAACTGCAGAAAAAAATAGTGGAAGCATTAAAACAGCAAAACATAAAAAGCGCTGTTGAAATCACTGATAAAAACTGTATCATAAATGTATTTAACATGGAAAACAACATGGAAAATGCGAAAAAAGCAATGAATGCAGCCTACAGCATTACAAAAGATGCATATTTTATCGAAGTTGTTTTTAAAGATGCATAAAAATAAATGGCAGATGGCAACTTAAAATAAAAGACCTTCTGCTTTTTATATACGCATAAGTTAAATAAAGTGTTATTTTTTATTAAGAATCTTATAAGAATTGTATCCTCTTTTGGTTTATTTTTATTTCTTATAATAAACAGGAAAGAGGCTAGTAGTATGAATAAAATAATAAGCAGAAAAAGAACGTTGCAAATCATCGTAATTCTGTGTATTCTGGGAGTCACGATTTATGGTCTACGCTTTATAGATTTTAAGCAGGTATTACAGCAGGTAGAAAAACTTCCTTTCTTTTTAAAATCCATTACAATGATTCTTTTCATTATGCTTCAGGTTGTTTTTGCCTTGTTTCCAGGGGAACCGCTGGAGCTGGCAAGTGGGTTTTTATTTGGAAATTTCTATGGAACATTGCTTTGTTTAGCTGGTTCTTGTCTTGGTACTTTCTTTGTTTATTATCTTGTAAAGTTTTTTAAACATAAAATCATTAATTTGTTTTTCAGTAAAGAAAAAGTACAGGAAGTTGAGCAAATGCTTTCAAAAAACAAAAGCAAGTTTTGGATATTTTTAATTTTTCTTGTTCCAGGCAGTCCAAAAGATATTTTGACATATGTAGCAAGTCTTGGGAATATAAACCTTGTACGATGGCTGATCATGACAACACTGGGAAGAATTCCAAGCATTCTTACTTCTACGTATTTGTCTGCCTCTTTAAAAGAAGGAGATATCATTTCTGCGCTTATTGTATTGCTTCTTACAATTGCCATGGTCATACTTGGAGGGATATATTATCGCTATAGTGTAAAGAAAAGCAATGCCTGATCAATGTAACATTCTACCTCACATTTTTGTAATGTTATCCTTTATGTATTGAAAAAACATGGAGGTGTTTTATAATAGCAATTGAGGTGAAAGCATGGAAAACATTCGTATATTGATTGTCGAAGATGATGTTGTATTAGCTAGAGAACTGCAGGAGTTTTTATCTAAATGGGGGTATATGGCAGTATGCGCCAAACAATTTGATAATCTTATAGAAGAGATGTCTTTATATGCTCCAAAGCTTGTTCTTATGGATATAAACCTTCCTTTTTATGATGGCTTTTACTGGTGCTTTAAAATACGAGAATCTTCTAATGTTCCTGTTTTATTTATCAGCAGCCGAAGCGATGATAAAGATAAGATCATGGCAATCGCACAAGGTGGAGATGACTATGTAGAAAAGCCATTTCATTTAGAATTGTTAAAGGCAAAAATAGAGGCAATCCTTAGAAGAACCTACCAGTATAAAGTAGAACATAAAATTTATTTACATACCGATTTATATTTTGAAAGCAGTACAAGTTCTTTATATTACAAGCAGAAAAAACTGGAATTAACGAAATCAGAAAATATTGTTTTATCTGTTTTGGCACAGCATAAACCTTCTATTGTGGCTAGAGATGCGCTTATGGATGCTTTATGGAATACAAATGAATTTATTTCCGATAATACATTAAATGTTGTGATATCTAGACTACGAACAAAGCTAAAAGATATATGCAAAGAAGATGTCATACATACAAAGAAAGGGCAGGGGTATTTTATCGCATGAGATACATAAGGAAACATGCCGGCTATCTTCTAGTCCTTGTTCTGCTTTTTCTTTTCTTTAATCTTTATTATATTTTTCTAATACCTAATATGCAGTTGCATTATCTTATCTATCTAGATATACTGCTTGCTGTTTGTCTGGGTATCTTTTTTACGATCGATGGTTACTTCTTTTATAAACAACAGATAAAAAAACAAAAACTTTTAACAGAGGATTATGTTATCGCAAAAGAAATGGAAGAATTTGAAAACATTGATATTGCCTTGCATGATGGAAATGTGTATGAAGCACAAATTCACAAAGAAATAGAGAATCAGCAGGATCTGCAAGATTACATAACCAAATGGTGCCATGAAATAAAAATCCCTTTATCTGCGTGTTTATTAATGAATGAAAAAATGGAAGATGCGGTTTTAAAACAGCAAATAAAAGAACAGCTGGAACGTATGAATCAGCTTTTAAACGCAGCTTTAGTTGGCTGTAAAGTACAAAGCAGTTTGTATGATTTGCAGATAAAGAAAGTTGATGTAAAAGACTGTGTACAAACCTCGATTAAAAACAATCGTTTCTTTTTGATACAGAATCATTTTGATATCTTTGTTGAAATACAGGATGCATGTGTCTATTCCGATAAGGAATGGCTTGTTTATGTATTGGATCAGCTTATGAGCAATGCGATAAAATATGCGAAAAATCGTCATGAAATTCATATTTGGACAGAAAACAGGGAAAATACGACAATCTTATTCTTTGAAGATCATGGAGAAGGAATTCAAGATGTTGATATTCGAAGAATATTTGAAAAAGGCTATACCGGTAATAATCATCATAATGGGAAATACAAATCTACAGGTATGGGGCTGTATATGGTCATGTTAATTATGAAAAAACTGGGACATGAGATCCAAGTAGAAAGTGAATTTGGAAACTATACAAGATTTTCTATAACCTTTCATGAAAACAAAGACTACTTTCTTCTTTAACGTTGCATAAATGTAAGCTAGACATTAAGGTTGTAATGCTGGTGTAAGGTTTCTATAAGCGTGCTCATTTATACTGTAGGTGTAAGGAGGAATTACAATGAAAGAGAATAAAGTAGTTGAAATAAAAAATCTTGTGAAAAGCTATGGTGCAAGAGGATTTCAGACAAAAGTATTAAAAGGAATTGATTTAACGATTTTTAAAAATGATTTTATCGCTATCATGGGGCCAAGTGGTTCAGGGAAGACAACCTTATTAAATATGCTTTCTACTATTGATAAACCAACACATGGAACTATCTTGCTTGATGGCATGGATATTACAAAGGCGGGAAATAAGGAATTATCAAATATAAGAAAAGATAAAATTGGTTTTATTTTTCAGGACTATAATTTACTGGATACCATGACACTGCAGGATAATATCGCACTTCCTTTATCTTTAAATGGAGTAGCAAGCAGCACATGCATACAGAAAACAAAGGAATTGGCTGCTATGTTTGGTTTGGAAGAACATTTAAAAAAATATCCATACCAGCTATCTGGAGGACAAAAACAAAGAGGGGCAGCTTGCAGAGCATTGATAAGTGATCCCAAGATTCTTTTTGCGGATGAGCCAACCGGTGCTTTGGATTCAAAGGCAAGTCATGATTTGATGGAATGTTTAAAAATGGTAAATGATGCACAAAAAGCAACGATTCTTATGGTAACCCATGATGCATTTAGTGCTTCTTATGCAAAAGATGTTTATATTCTTAAGGATGGTTCTATTACATGCAAGCTCAGCAAGGGAAATGATCGAAAAGAGTTTTATGATCGCATCATTGAGATGCAGGCTTCTATGGGAGAGTGATTGCGATGCGTATGTTTTTACTGGCAGTTCAAAATTTTAAATCCAGTTTTCGAAGTTATGTATCCCTCATTCTTTCTTTAGCATTTACCATTCTTGTTTTATATAATTTCAGCAGCTTGCTTAACAGCGGCATATTGAATCAGCTGGGAGAAACCAATGGCAGAAACATTGAAATATGTATTCAGGTACTGTCTTTTGTGATTGGCTGTTTTATGTTTTTCTTTATATGGTATTCTACCAACGTATTTCTAACAAAAAGAAAAAAGGAAATTGGTATTTATGCATTTATGGGACTTTCCAATCAAAAAATAGGAAAATTGTATATGATAGAAACAATATTGATTGGGTGTGTTTCTTTATTGCTTGGTATTATCTTTGGTATTTTGACTTCACAGCTGTTTGTAATGATCTTAATGGCTATATCCAGTATAGCTATTGATATCCATTTTTCCATCTCCTTAAGCTCTGTACTATCTACTTCTCTTATTTTTCTTGTGATGTATATGATTTTTGTAGGGAAGGGCTATATCAATATTGTTAGAAGCAGTGTATTAAGTATGCTGAATGCCAATCGACAAAACGAATATGTAAAACAGAATATCTTCATTTTACTTATAAAGGCAATCTTTGGTATTGGTTTTATGGCAGCAGGATTTTATCTTGCGACAAAAGATGCAGGTATGGAAGTCATGTTTAATGTATTATCTGCTGTTATTTTTGTAGTCATTGGTATTTATTTTATCTTTGGAGGTTTTTTGCCTTTATGTATACAGGCATTAACGAAAAGAAAAAAATTTCTTTATAAAAAAGAAAGAACCCTGTGGATTAACTCTATTGTTTTTCGTATGAAAAAGAATTATCGTACCTTGGCAATCGTATGTGTATTGATGCTATGTTCCATAACAGCCTTAGCTTTTGGCTTTGCGATGAAAAACAGATACAACAGTATGGTTCACTTTGAAAATACGTATACCTTTCAAATCTTAAGCGATCGTACAGGACGTAAAGAAGAATTTAAAAAAGATATCGAAAAACAAAATTCTGTATCTTATGCATCAAATGTTGAAGTAAATGTAATTGACAAGAAGTATACAAATACTTCTTATTCAACTCCAGTTGCTGTTATTTCTTATTCACAGATAAAAACATTGGCTAAAGACACGAATATGGAATTTGCACTTCCTATGCCATCCAATGACGAGTATATAGAACTTCATCACATATACTTAATGTCTTTGACAAATGATTCGATTACAAGAAAAGAGACGATCAATGGCATTGATTATACATCCATCAAAAAAACAGCTACTCCTTATCTTGGATATCTGCAGGAAAATATGGATTATATGATTGTGAATGATGAAGTTTATGAACAGATGAAACCTCTTGGACAATCGTTCTACATGTACAATTATAAGATCAAACAGCCAGAAAACTTTGCAGCCAGTGTAGAAAGTCTGCAGGCTAATCCCCATTGTCATGGACTTGTGAAAATTGATCCAAACAGAGAAGATATCAAATGGATAAAAATTTTATATAGTGTTTCTATCTTTGTGTTCATGGTATTTGTCTTTGCCAGCGGAAGCATTCTGTTTATGAAATTATACAACGATGCATTTGATGAAAAAGAACGATATGATATTTTGAAAAAAATAGGTGTCAGTCATAAGGCTTTAAAAAAATCAATTGCCAAGGAACTTGCATTTTCTTATGTATCTACTTTGTTTGTTATGAGCATATCTTCTTATTTTTCGGTAAAGGCTATTGGAAATTTGATGCAGGCATCTTCCTTGCTTTCTGTAAATGTGATAAGTGCACTTATCATCTATGCTTTCTTCTTCCTTTGTTATCTTGTATCCAACTATTTGTATCAAAAGCAATTACGATTATAATATTTATAAAATTAGGGATAGACATGCCGTTCTATTCCTTTTTTTCATAAAGGAAACCATATTTTAACAATTTTATATGATGAAATTTAAAAAAATAGTGTATAGTATTTACGTATGTAATTTTAAAGGAAGGAACTTTGTATGATGAAAACAAAACTTACAAAACTGGAAAAATACTGGGTACTGTATGATGTAGGCAATTCTGCATTTATATTACTGGTATCTACGATTATTCCTATTTATTATAACTCACTGGCAGAAGCACAGGGAATTTCCAGTGTAGATTATCTTGCGACTTGGGGTTATGCCGCAAGTTTTTGTACCATTCTTATCGCACTTGTTGGTCCTGTACTTGGAACAATTGCGGATAATAAAGGATTTAAAAAGCCAATTTTTACTTTATCTATGATGCTAGGTGTCATTGGCTGTGCAGCATTGTCGCTTCCTGCAACATGGATTGGATTTTTAGCGGTATTTGTTATTGCGAAAATCGGATACAATGCAAGTCTTATTTTTTATGATTCTATGCTGCCGGATGTTACGAGTACAGATCGTATGGATATGGTCTCTTCTCATGGCTATGCATGGGGATATTTAGGAAGTTGCATTCCTTTTGTGCTATCCCTTGTACTTGTACTTTTTTATGAAAACATTGGTATTACGATTACAATGGCAATGGCGATTGCATTTTTGATCAATGCGGCATGGTGGTTTTTGGTGACCATTCCATTATTAAAAAACTATGAACAAAAACATCATGTAGAGCATCATGAAGATATCATAAAAACAAGTTTTCAGCGTTTAGGACATTCTTTATCCGAAATTAAAAACAATAAGGGCATTTTACTTTTCTTATTGGCATTCTTCTTTTATATTGATGGTGTTTACACAATTATTGATATGGCAACTGCCTATGGAAGTGCATTGGGCTTAAACACAGAAGGTTTGCTGCTGGCACTGCTTGTAACACAAATCGTTGCCTTTCCTGCATCTTTATACTTTTCGTATTTATCAAAAAAAGTAAATACAGGAAAACTGGTAAAAATCTGTATTGTCGCTTATACACTAATTTCTGTTTTTGCGATTGGCCTAGATACCCAATGGGAGTTCTGGGTTCTTGCGGTATTTGTTGGAATGTTTCAAGGTGGGGTTCAGGCATTGTCAAGATCTTATTTTGCGAAAATCATTCCTGCAGAAAAAAGCGGAGAATATTTTGGCTTATATGATATTTGCGGTAAAGGAGCATCTTTTTTAGGAACTTTCCTTGTAGGTGTATTTGCACAGATTACAGGACAGGCAAATGGTGGTATCTTTATTTTAACTGTCATGTTCATCATTGGACTTTTCCTGTTTACAAAGGCAGACCATATCAATCAAAAAAAATAAAGGAGAGATTTTATGCCTGCAATTTATGCTCACGATACTTTTGGGAAACTTGTTTCGAAACAGCTTCCTAAAGAGATACAAGATATTATTAAAACTTATCCATCCGCATTTCGTATTGGTTTACAAGGGCCAGATCCTTTGTTTTATCATCGCCCTTATGCTTCCAATGATGTAAAAAAAGAAGGAAGTCGCATGCATCGAGAATCTTGTGCCAGCTTTCTTCAAAAAACAATGCATCATGTTAAAAAAGAAGGCGTCAACAGCAAAGAGTTTGCCTATCTTTTAGGTTTTCTATGTCATTTTACATTAGACAGTGAATGTCATCCTTACATTGATGCATACATTGAGCCAAGAAATCTGGGACATTTGTTTTTAGAAAGTGAATTTGAGAAATATATGATGCGAAAAGATGGGATAGATCCTATTCATACAGATATTTCAAACGTTATTCCAACAGATGTTCAAACAGCAAAAGCTATGTCTGTATTTTATGAAACATTGGATGAAACCTCCGCACAAAAAGTATTAAAAGAAATGCGAAGAGAAAAACGGTTGTTATATACACCACACTTATGGAAAGAAAAACTTTTTGTAAAAGTCTTTAAAATGATTGGTCACTTTGATGATATGGGTGGACTTCTTTTACAAAGTGAAGATGATAAGCGCTGTGATGAAAGCAATGCCTATCTATATAAAAAACTGCATGAAAGTGTTCCTCTAGCAGTTTCTTTACTAAAAAACATTTATGATGTTATACAGGATAAAGCAGAATTATCTCCACGTTTTTATCGCAACTTTGAAACACTGGAAGAATATGAGATTCCTGATGTGAAATAACTTATACCACAACAATACAGGAATACCTTTTCCATCTTTATGAAAAGTTTAGAAAATAAAAAGCCCAAATCTAGAGTACGAAATACCATTTATGGTGCTAGACTCTTGACAGGGCTTTTTCTATTTACGACGAATAAGATAAATAAACTAGACTATGCTTTGCTATCTTCATAAATACTCTGTAATTCTGCTTTAAGAGAAGTTAAAACTCCTTTTGTAGAAATATCATATATTTTCTGAAGAATGTCTTGTTCTGAAATAAGCTTTCCTTTTTGATACCAGTAATTAATGACACCTAACACTGCAGAAATCTGATATTCTAACAGGATTTCTATTTTTTCATAAACTTTCGTGTTGGGTTTTACATTTTCAGATATAAGCAGTAAAAACTCTTTTTTAATCTTATCGCTTAGAACATAATGATTTTGCCGTTTAAACAATAATTCAATATATTTATCCTGCTGCTGAAAATATGTTAAAAGTACACTGCCCATCAAATCTTTTTGCAATAAGTTGTAAAAGTTTTGTGATGAGAATACATTTCTTTTAACAGGAAATAAAATATCATAGACAGCTTTATCAAATAAGGCATAAATATTTTCAAAATGATTATAGAAAGTAGCACGATTGTATCCTGCTATTTGACATAGCTGATTGATGGATATTTTTTCGATGGGCTTTTTTTCATATAATTGCCAAAAGGCGCTAATAAAATCCTGCTCTGTATTACGTTTATCCATAAGTAACCTCTCCGATATCGTATAGCTAGAATTATAACATAAAAATAGACAATCCGTACTTAATTGTTGATTGAAACATAGTATAGAAATCATTAAAATGATAGCGATAAATTTTTGAAAGGAGTGCATTTCAATTGAATATGATCGATATCCAGCACCTTACAAAAGACTATGGTCAAGGAAAAGGTGTGTTTGATGTTACATTATCTATAAAAAAAGGGGAGGTCTATGGATACTTAGGTCCAAATGGAGCTGGCAAATCTACAACGATGCGTCATTTAATGGGCTTTAGTAAACCGCAAAAAGGAAGCGTATATATACAGGGGATGGACTGCTGGAGTAAACAGAAAAAGATTCAAAGACATGTTGGCTATCTTCCTGGTGAAATATCTTTTCCAGATGATATGACAGGACTTGCCTATTTAAAACTAATTGCGAAGATGAGAAAGATGAACGATTTTTCCTATGCAGAAAAATTATTTTCTTTTTTTGAGATAGATCCTAATACAGGCATGAAAAGAATGTCAAAAGGGATGAAACAAAAAATTGGTATTATCGCTGCTTTTATGCATGATCCTGATATTCTTTTATTGGATGAGCCAACCAGCGGTTTAGACCCTCTTATGCAAAATCGCTTTATTGAATTGGTCGAGCAGGAAAAAATGAATGGTAAAACGATTATATTATCTTCGCATATCTTTGATGAAGTAGAAAAAACATGTGATAGAATTGGTATGATACGAAATGGAAAACTCATTCAGGAAGTCACAGTCGATGAATTGCGTCATTCACAATTCAAGACTTATAAAATCGAACTTTTAGATACTTTAAGTTTTGAAAAATTAAAACAGGCATATCCAAATGCCGAACATAAAGAAAAACACAAGCAAATGATCATATCTATCAATGATAGTGAAATCAATCATTTGCTATCTGTTTTATCAACGTGTCATGTTGCATTTTTGAAAGAAGAAAAACATACACTGGAAGAATATTTTATGAAATTTTATGGAGGGGATAAAAATGATTAGTATACCTTACTTTAAACAAATTGCGAAATCAAATGCTAAGTTTTTAGGGGTATTTACTCTTGTTTTATGTGTATTTCTTATTGTTATGACAAATGTATTTACCCCCGAAACAATAAATGGCTTTCAAAGTGCTACGAAGGGAACAGCTGTATCGCACATCATGGAAGGGAATGGGACATTGATTGGTTTTATGTCAAATTCATTTTATGCAATTATGGCAATCATTTTCCCTATGGTCTATTCTATTATGGTGGGCAATCGAATGATAGCTGAAAAAGTTGACAAGGGGAATATGGCAGGGTTTCTTTCTACACCAACAACAAGATTACAGATTACTGTTTCCAGTGCTGTTTATTTCGTATTATCCTTAGCACTCATGTGGGGCATTTCTTCTATTGTTGGTATTATCGCAGCAAACACTTTTCAACCAGACGCACTAGATATTGATACCTTTTTATTACTAAATTTAGGGGCGTTTCTTTATCATTTGGTAATCAGCAGTATTTGTTTTTGTGCATCTTGTATTTTCAATAGTTCGAAAAACTCTTTGACCTTTGGAGCTGGAATTCCATTATATTTTTTTGTTGTCAGTCTATTTATCAAACTATCAGACAGCCTTGATTTTTTGAAATACTTTACCTTGAATACACTATATGATACACAGAAAATTGTTGAGGGCAGTGGATATGCAGGAGATTTTATTGTTATGCTGATAATTTCCTTTTGCTTATATACTGTCGGTATTGTTTGGTTTCAGAAAAAAGATTTGCCACTATAAATAAAAATATTTTGTTTAAATACTGAAAAGCTCGTGCTTAATTTTAAAATTGTACGGCTTTTTTCTTTATAGAGTAATTAAAAGAATTTTATATTTGATTTTAGTGAGAGAAAAGATAAAATTTAACAATCATCCTTTCTACATCTTCTGTATGGATGCTTGCAGGCCTAATTATATGAATAATGAAACAAAGGATATACAGATAGTATCATCACGACATATTCTTAAGAAATTTTTGAGGAAGTCACTTTGCAAGGTTATCATTATTTGATATAATGAACATAAGAAGGTGGTAAAACTATGGCACAGGAATATATTGCGTTAAAAGAAAAAAACAATGATGGCGTGATTGCGCTTAGTACATCTGCTTTTTCAACGATTGCGAAAATTGTTGTGGAGGAAGATGAAAATTTGAAGCTTGCGAAACCAAGCAGTCCGCTAAAATATCCATTGAATTGCAAAATTGTGGATGATCAGCTGATTTTATCTGTTGATGTAAAAGTCAAATACAATGTAAATGTGCAGGATGTCTGCAGTAAAGTACAAAGTAAGATCTTTGAAAATATTGAACATATGACCGGGTATAAACCTGATGTAATTGATATCCGTGTATCTGGCTTTAGTTTTTAAAGAAATCCCTTACGGATTTCTTTTTTTTAGGAAGGAGTGTGTTGTTGTTTGGTAAGTTTAAAGAATTGTCTGGTAATTGGAATTAGTTCACGTGCCTTATTTGATTTGGATGAAGAAAATCGGATTTTTGAAGAACAGGGTTTGGATGCATATGCAAAATGGCAAATTGATCATGAACAGGATATTTTACGTCCAGGAAGTGGGTTTGCGTTAGTAAAGGCATTATTAAAACTAAATGAAATCAGTAAAGAGCGTGTTGTAGAAGTACTTGTTATGTCCAGAAATTCTCCGGATACCTCTTTAAGAATTTTCTCATCCATCGAACATTATGGATTGGACATTACACGAGCTGTATTAAGTGGAGGAACTTCGCTTTCTGCATACTTAAAAGCGTTTGGTGTTGATTTGTTTTTAAGTGCGAATGAAGGGGATGTAAAGGATGCCATCAACAGTGGTTTTGCGGCTGGGCGCATTTATACGAATACGATTTATGATTTTGACCCAATGAAGGAATTGAAACAGATTCGTATTGCTTTTGATGGGGATGCGGTTTTGTTTAGTGATGAAGCAGAACGTATTTTCCAAAAAGATGGATTAGAGGCGTTTGTAGAAAATGAAAAACAAAATGCACGAAAAGAACTTCCAGAAGGACCTTTCGCGAAGTTTTTAAAGACCATCAGTGATTTACAGAAACGTTTTGAACCGGAAAGCTCTCCGATTCGTACCGCACTTGTTACAGCACGCAATGCTCCGGCACATGAGCGTGTTGTGCGTACTTTGCGTGCATGGGATGTGCGTATTGATGAAGCCTTCTTTTTAGGAGGTATTTCAAAAACAGAAGTGTTAAAAGCTTTTGAACCTCATATCTTCTTTGATGATCAAAAAGTGCATGCGGATTCTGCAAGCAATGTAGTACCTAGTGCACAAGTTCCATGGAAGAATGAAAAATAGTAAAATTGTATTACTTAAACTGCTTTTATGATAAAATAAAATAGTGAAATGGAGGATTTTTATGGCAGCGGTTAGACATAAATTAAGAGAACAGGCGATGACGAGCCTTTATCAGCATTTATTATTGAAAAAAGATATTCGAGAGGCGGTATATGATGTCGTTGGGACAAATGAAATTGATCCTTTCCTTTATACCATTACCATTGATGCGGTAAAGTATAAAGACAGTTATATCATACAGATTGATGCACAGCTTCGTGATGGCTGGACATTTGAACGTTTAGGGTTTGTAGAAAGATCAATTCTTCTTTTGGCATGTTGTGAAATTGATTTGGAAACAGCACCAAAAGCAATTGTTATTAACGAAGCTATTACATTAGCGAAACGTTATTGTGATGATGATACATACAAACTTGTAAATGGAGTGTTAGACCGTCTATGAAACAAAATGTTTTCAGTGTTTCTTCTTTAGTTCATTATCTAAAGCAAACACTGGATAACGACAGCAATATTCGCTCAATTCTTATCAAAGGAGAAATCAGCAACTTTACAAATCATCGAAGTGGACACTGGTATTTTACTTTGAAAGATGCGAAATCTCGTATTAGCTGTGTGATGTTTGCATCCTATGCATCTCGATGCCGTTTCTTGCCAAAAGAGGGAACAAAAGTCATTGTAAGTGCTTCAGTTTCTATGTATGAAGCTGGCGGAAGTTTACAGTTATATGTAAATGGCATGCAGGCAGATGGGCTTGGCGATTTGTTTTTACAGCTGGAACAGATAAAAAAGAAACTTTCTATGGAAGGACTGTTTGATCCAAACCATAAAAAATCACTTCCTGTATATCCTATGCGAATTGGTGTTATCAGTGCTAGAACAGGTGCTGCCATACAGGATATTCTGACAACGATTTCTCGAAGATGGCCATTAGCTGAAGTTTGTTTTTATCCAAGTCTTGTACAGGGAATTTCTGCCAGTGAGGATATTATAAAAAATCTAATGCGAGCAGATGCTGATGGACATGATGTCATTTTGCTGGCAAGAGGTGGAGGTTCTATAGAAGATTTATGGTGTTTTAATGATGAAAAACTGGCACGTTGCATCTATGCAATGCATACGGTCATTGTGACAGGAGTTGGCCATGAAACAGATACGACACTGGTAGATTATGTAAGTGATGCCAGAGCACCAACACCAACAGCAGCCGCAGAACTTATTACACCGAATATTTCAGAAGTTGGTTTGCATATCATGAAGATGAAAACCGTATTGGTCAATGATATGAAACATCGTTTAGAAAAAGAAAAAGCAGCATTAAAGCCACTGCAGGAACATCGCTATATGAAAGATCCATTATCTTATGTGGCAGATAGCCAGATGAAACTTGCTATGCATGTAAAAGAACTAAGTATCATGGAACATCAGGTACATGCCTGGACACAGAAATTATCTTCGCTATCTTCTCATTTGGGACTTTATGCCAAGAAAATCGAAAGAGAAAAAATGGAAGATGTCAAACAAAAACAAAATCTTCTATTCTTAAATATGGAACATTATAAACAAAAAGCAAATGAAAATTATATGGAAAAAGTTCGTCTGTTAGATGCTTTTAGTCCATTAAAAATATTAACACGTGGATATACCTTGACTTATCGTGAGGAACATTTAGTAAAAAGTATTCAGGATGTAGAAGAACAGGATGCTTTGCGTATTCGTATGCAGGATGGATATATCCATACAAAAGTAACAAAGAAGGAGGGGCTGTAAATGAGTGAAAAACTACCTTTTAAACAATCCATGCAGCGCTTGGAAGAAATTATTGGAATGCTTGAAAAAAATGAAATTGAATTAGAGGAAGCAATTTCTCTTTTTGAAGAAGGTTTGAAACTGGTAAACAGCTGTGATTCTCAGTTGAAAAACTTTGAAAATAAAGTAGAAGAATTATTAAAGACATATCAGGAGGACAGCAGCAATGTCTGAGTTTGAAACATATCTGTCTACTGTCTTGGATGATGTGAAAAACTCTACGGTAAAAGAAGCGATGCGCTATTCTTTAATGGCAGGGGGAAAGCGAATTCGCCCACAGCTTTTATTATCGACGTTGAAAGCGTATGGCGCAAATGCGCATGTCGGTTACAAGGCAGCAGCAGCCATCGAGATGATTCATACGTATTCTTTGATTCATGATGATTTGCCTGCGATGGATAATGATACGCTTCGAAGAGGAAAACCTACCTGTCATGTCAAATATGGCGAAGCCAATGCGATTTTGGCAGGAGATGCTTTATTGACACAGGCTTTTGTGTTAGGAGCAAATGCGTGTGAAGAAGCAGATATAAACTGTCATATCGTTTCCCTGCTAAGTCGATACAGCGGGGCAGATGGTATGGTGTTAGGACAGTGTCTGGATTTGGAAGGGGAAGCAAAAAAAGATATTACACTGGAAGAAATGAAAGAAATTCATTACTATAAAACCGGTCGTTTATTAACGCTTCCTTTCTTATGTGCTGCCTATTTGACACATAATGAAAAAGATATTCCTGTATGGGAAAAGATTGGTTCTTTATTAGGGTTATCTTTTCAGATACAAGATGATGTTTTGGATGTAACTGCCGATGAAAAAGAGCTTGGTAAAAACATCAACAGTGATGCAGATAACAATAAAACAACTTATGTTACACTTTTAGGTATAGAAGATGCACTTTCACAGGCCAACGCTTATTATGAAGAAGCACTCTGCCTGCTGGATACGCTAAAAATCAACAAAGAACCATTAATGGAAGTCTTTGTAGCTTTACTGCATCGAAAAAAATAAAGAGGTGATACACATGAATCTTTTTGATATAAAAGATCCTTCTATTATCAAAACGATGTCAATAAAAGAAATGGAAGATTTAGCGAAAATGATTCGTTCATTTCTGATTGAAAACATATCCAGAACAGGTGGACATTTATCCAGTAATCTGGGTATCGTGGAATTAACAATTGCAATGCATTATGTATTTTCTTCTCCAAAAGATAAATTCATATTTGATGTTGGACATCAGTCTTATGTGCATAAGATTTTGACCGGAAGAAGTGCAGAGTTTTCGCATTTGCGTCAGTATAAAGGAATCAGTGGATTTCAGAAGCGAAAAGAAAGCATACATGATGTATGGGAGGCAGGACATTCTTCTACATCCTTGTCTGCTGCACTGGGTATGGCAACCGCAAGAGATTTAAACCATGAAAACTATCAGGTCGTACCTGTCATTGGCGATGGGGCTTTGACAGGTGGAATGGCAATGGAGGCCTTAAATCAGATTGGCAGTGACAAGCGTAGAATGGTCATTATTTTCAATGATAATAATATGTCTATCTCAGAAAATGTAGGTGCAATGGATCAGGCATTTACAAAATTAAGAGTAAGCAAACCATACACAACCTTAAAACATGATTTAAAAGGTGCATTATCAACTTCCAAATTTGGGAAAAGTGTTTTGCATACGATGCAGAATGTAAAAAATGCAGTGAAGGAAAATGTGGTCGATACTTCTATTTTCGGTGATTTTAATTTGGATTATATCGGACCAATTGATGGGCATAATCTTCCTTCTTTGATTCGTGTTTTAAAGCTTGCAAGTGAAAATGATGGGCCGGTCGTTGTCCATGTACTGACCAAAAAAGGGAAAGGGTATTCCTATGCGGAAGAAGATAAAACGGGAAGCTGGCATGGAGTATCTCCTTTTGATGTAAGAACTGGTAAATCTTTATCGCAAATGCCGATGGGACATGTATCATGGAGCGAGGTTTTAAGCAGTACACTTACAAGTCTTGCGGCAAAAAATAAAGATATCGTTGCGATTACACCAGCTATGAAAAGCGGCAGCAAGCTGCAAAACTTTTTTGATAAATATCCAGAGCGAAGCTTTGATTGTGGAATTGCGGAAGAGCATGCAATGACTTTTGCGGCAGGTTTGGCTGTCAGTGGCAAACGTCCTTTTATTTCTGTATATTCCTCTTTCTTGCAGCGTGCCTACGATCAGATAAATCATGATGTTGCACGTATGAACTTGCCGGTTGTGATTGGAATTGATCGCTGTGGCCTTGTTGGGGAAGATGGAGAAACCCATCATGGTGTTTTTGATATTGCGATGCTTCGTCATATTCCTAATATGATACTTTCTCAGCCTAAAGATGCGAAAGAAGCACAAAATCTGCTGTATTCTGCATTTCAGCAGAAGGAACACCCATATGCAATACGTTATCCTAGAGGAAATGTTCCTTTTGAAAAAGCAAAAGAATATACATATATTGAACCTGGAACATGGACAAGCTGGTCATTCGATGAACATAGCCGTTTAATCATCATTACGTATGGTGATTGTGTAGATAAAATCATTTCGAAAGCACAGGTAAATCAAATGCCAATTACCGTTGTCAATGCTCGTTTCTTTAAGCCGCTGGATGGGGATATGCTGGAGCGTCTATGTCAGATGGAACTTCCTATTTTACTTTATGAAACTGATATGCTTGCGGGTGGATTAAGCAGTTCTATTTTAGAATATGCCAACGATCATGGATATACTCGTCATTTTGTTCGTTTAGGAATTGAAGATCATTTTGTAGAACATGGAAGTATATCACAGTTAAGAAAATTAGAACGACTGGATATCAATTCTTTATTTGATATCATTTCCAGTTATTTATAGGAGTTTAACTATGCGATTAGATGCATTTCTTGTAGAGAAAAAATATTTTGAAACACGCAGCAAGGCACAGGACGCGATTCAAAAAGGACTTGTGAAAGTAAATGGAAAAGCAATTCAGAAAAACAGCTATCCAGTAAATGAAGATATGGAAATTCATGTAGAACAGGAAGATATTGCTTTCGCAAGTCGTGCCGGATTTAAGCTTTATGATGTTTTAGAACCATTTGGGATTTCCTTAAAACATAGAACCGTTATTGATGTTGGTGCCAGTACTGGTGGTTTTAGCGATGTCTGTTTAAAAGAGGGTGCAGATTTTGTATATGCCGTTGATGTTGGAAAAGACCAGCTGCTGCCTCGTTTAAGAGAAGACAGTAGAGTTTGCTGCATGGAAGGTGTAAATTGTCGTTATTTAACAAAAGAAATGTTTGATCGTCCCATTGATTTTGCATGTATGGATGTATCTTTTATTTCTATTAAACTTATTCTTCCTGCACTGTTTTCCATAATGTCAAAAAAAGAACTGGTTGTATTAATCAAGCCGCAATTTGAAGCAGGAAAGAAAAACATTGGGAAAAATGGAGTCGTAAAAGATGAGAAGGTACATATACAGGTATTAAAAGATATTGTTTCTTTTGTTGAAGGTGCCGGACTTTATGTAAAACATTTATGTGCCAGCAGTATACTAGGAAGAGATGGAAATAAAGAATTTGTCATGCATATTGTAGAAAATCCATGTCATTGTGTATTTTCTTATAAACAAATCGTAAAAGATTATGTAGTAAAACGTTAGGAGGTGAGTTCATGTTAAAACAAATCTATGTAAAAGACTTTATTTTATTAGATGAAGTACAGTTGGATTTTAGTGAACATATGTCTGCTTTTACCGGAGAAACCGGTGCAGGGAAATCTTTGCTTATGGATGCGATTGGAGTATTAAAAGGAGATCGTGTCAGTGCTGGAATGGTAAAAGAAGGGAAAAAGAAGGCTATCATTGAGGGGGTATTTGAAATTTCCTGCAATCATGAAGCTTCTAGAATTCTTGAAGAAGGCGGATTTGAATTAGAAGATCAGCTGGTTATTGTAACAAGAGAAATAAGTGCTGATGGGAAAAGCAGTGTACGTATCAATCATCGCTTATCGACCGTTTCTTTTTTGAAACAAGTATTTTCTTCTCTTATCGATATTCACTCGCAGCATGATACACAATACCTTTTACACTCCAAATATCACTTATCTTTACTTGATAAATTCGGTGTAGACAAGACATTGCTGGAACGCTGCAAAAATGCTTATCAAAACTATAAAAGTATTGTCGACTACATGGAAGAAATGCTTCGTGAAGACTACAATGAAGACGATTTGGAATTTTTAACATATCAGCTAAACGAAATCGAAGATGCAAACTGTAAAGAAAATGAATTAGAAGAATTAGAATTGCAGCAGAAAAAGCTTCAATCCTATGAAAAAATATGCTCTACTGTTCAAAATTGCGTAGAGTTGCTGGAGGCAGATGAAGGAATTTCCAATCAGTTGTATGAAGTATCAAGACAAATCGGTACACTTAATGAAGATTCTTTTTTTGAAGAGATTCAAAATGAAGTAACGGATGTATATTATCGTTTAGATGATATCCGGGATCGATTAAAAAATTATGTGGACAGCATGGAATATGATGAAGAAAATTTTGCTATGATGCAGGATCGAATTTATCAGCTTCATAAACTTTATCGAAAATATGGAGGAAATTATGATGCACTCATGCGAAAAAAAGAGGAACTGCAATCACATATTGATTCCATTTTGCATCGCCAGGAGTTTCTTGAAAGAGAAGAAAAGAAAAAAGCAAAAGCATGGAATGAATACAAAAGCATTGCAGAAGAAGTGCATAAACAGCGTATTTGTGTAAGTAAAAAACTAGAAGAAAGCATACTTGCACAGCTTCACGATCTTCAGCTTCCAAATGCACAGTTTAAAGTATCTATCGAAGAAACACAGGGAAATGCAGCTGGCTATGATAAAGTAGAATTTTTGATCTCTATGAATCGAGGAGAGCGCTTAAAGAGTTTATCTATGACTGCCAGTGGCGGGGAACTATCCCGATTTATGCTTGGATTAAAATGTGTATTTACTCGTCTTCAGGGAATTGAAACCATTATCTTTGATGAAATTGATACTGGAGTAAGCGGCAGTGTTGCCTTTTCAATTGGAAAGAAAATGCAGGAACTTTCGAAACAGGTACAAGTATTTTGTGTAACACATCTTGCAGCTGTTGCAGCTTGTGCTCATCAGCACTATATTGTAGAAAAACATCAGGATGATGACTCTACAACGACATCGATTCATGAACTTGAAGAAAAAGAAAGAATCGAACATTTAGCTTGGATTTCCAGTAATTCTTCCAGCGCCTCTGCTTTAGAAGCGGCCAGGGAACTTTTGGAAAAAGCACAAATTGAATCATAATATATATAAGTTTTCTTCATGAAGTATGCTTTCTGAGACACACTAGTAATCAGGAGGTGATACTTTGTCTAGAAAACTTTTTTCTTTTCTCTTATGTTTTTTCTTCCTGTTTATAACACCGCAGTCAGTTTATGCAGCACAAGAAGTTTATTTAGGTGGAGACAGCATAGGAATAAAAGCAGAATATGATGGAGTGATGATTACAGGAACATATTCCTTTCAGGCAAATGGAAAAACATACGATCCATCTTCAACTTTTTTGCTTGGAGATATCATCATTCAATGCAAAGGAGAAGTTATTTCTAATTTGGAACAGTTATATGCCATACTTTCCTCTTTACAAAATACAGAAAATACAGTCGATGTAAAAATTAAAAGAAATGATAAAATCATAGATAAACAGTTAGTAACGGTTTATGATGAAAAAAAGAATAACTTTCAAAGCGGATTGTATGTAAAAGATAGTATTACGGGAGTTGGTACACTTACCTATATTGATCCAGGCACAATGAAATATGGTGCGTTGGGACATGAAATAACAGATGCAGACTTAAAAAAGATTGCGCCAATTCAATCCGGTTCTATTTATGATTCTAGAGTAACTTCTATACAAAAAGCACAAAAAGATGTACCAGGGCAAAAACATGCAGCTATCGACTATACAAAACAAATCGGAGATGTAAACACAAATACGCCTATAGGTATTTATGGAAATTACTTTGGCAACAAGGAGCATTCCTTGATTCCTTGCGCATCGAAAGAAGAAATTGTATTAGGAGAGGCATATTTTTATACGGTTATTGATGGTAATACAGTAGAACCTTTTAAAATTGAAATCACAAAACTCCATTCACAAAAGGAAAGCGACGTAAAGGGAATCGAATTTCGTATTGAAGATGAAAGGTTAAAACAGAAAACAAATGGTATCGTACAGGGAATGAGTGGTTCTCCAATCGTACAAAATGGAAAGTTGATAGGTGCAGTTACACATGTTATCACAAGTGATCCTATGAAAGGATATGGTGTATATATCGACTGGATGCTGGAAAATACGAAACAGTAAAATACAAAATAAAATAATCTAATAAAAAAGGAACTAACTTACGATTTGTTATTTTCATAGCCCGTAATAGTTCCTTTTAACATAGTATAGTATGTTTAACCTCTATAAATAAAATGCACTATGTTTTATGCCTTACTGTTTTTGTTAAATGCATTTTCAAGTAAAACCAGGTATTTTCCAGTTTTCATCGCAAGAAAATAATGAAATGGAATCCAAAGAAAAGGCAAAAAATATAAGTATATTGAAATAAAAAGTAAAAGCAATTGATCTATAGAATAAAAAAGTAAAGTGCCCCAAAACAAAGAAATAAGCAGAAGATGTATAATACTTTTTACATGCTTTATAGAATATATAAAAGAAAGGCGATGAACAATCCAATGATATATAACTTGAACAAATTGAAGAAGAACAGGCAGTAATAGAATTGCTAGTACTATATTAACAGAGAAAAGAAAGTATAGAAATATAGACCATAATAGGATAAAAAAAATGAGAAATAAGAAAAGCTTTATATCTTTGTTCACTTCCATTTCCTCAGAAAAGGATATAAGCAAAGGCTTTCTTTCAGGAGGAAAGGTTTTGTTTACAGATAAATACCAATGATGATAACCATAAGAGATAATATATATAATAAATGGCAAGATGACGGTAGTGATCCATAAATTGAATGTTCCATTTTGAACATGATTTACAAAAGTTTCATAAGAAAGTTCATGTGTGAATTCACTATGTATATAAAAACGCGTAATATAATAAAACCCTACAAAAGATAGGAGTAATATTATACAAAATATAAAATGTGATTTTAAGAAATGTTTCATAAATATCCCTCACTTTTTAATGATTTTAACATAGTATAAATAACTTCATCTATCTTAATTAGATAAACTTTTATGTGACTTAAAAACTATCCTTTTGATTATTTGATCTTTACTTAAGTTTCTTTTTTATTCTTGTTATATCTAAAGATTACTTTAAAAAGGACACAAATCGACAAAAAGAAAGAAATCGCTTACTCTTTTTTAGATTTTTCATAGAATTTTTTATCTTTTTGAAAATATTCGACAAATTAAGTGAAATTTTTCCAGGACACATTCGTATAATTTGAAATCGTAAAGGAGAAGAAAATAATGAAGGAAAAGATGAGTGTGTATATAGTGGATGATAATATTGATATGATCCACTGTATGAAGGAAAAGTTTTACAAGAATGATACATATGAGGTAATTGGCAGTGCAGGGAATGGGGAACAATGCATAAGGGAATTAGCAGGCAAGCATGTTGATGTTTTAATTCTAGATTTAATTATGCCAAAAAAAGATGGTGTTTCTGTATTGAAAGAAATGAAAGAAAACAGAATAGAGGCTGATCATATTTTATGTACAACGCCATTTATCAACGAAATTATTATATCGTCAATTCAGGATTACAAAATTGACTATATTTTAATGAAACCATTTGAGATTGAAACCATGATTGATAAACTGGATAATATTTGCGGTTATGCGAAAGCAAGTAAAAAGCAGATGCTGATGGATATGAATTTAAATGAGGATGAAAAAGAAAGACTTGCGAAATTAGAACTGGAAAGCGAAATTACAGAACTATTACATGAAATTGGAATTCCAGCTCATATTAAGGGGTATATGTATTTACGAACTGCAATATTAGAAACGTATTTGAATGTTGATTTTTTAGGACAGATTACAAAAGTTTTATATCCCGAAATAGCGAAAAGATATAGTACAAGTGCCTCTCGTGTTGAAAGAGCTATTCGACATGCAATTGAAGTAGCATGGAACAGAGGAAATATTGATGCTATCGATGATATCTTTGGATATACAATATCCGCCAGCAAAGCTAAACCTACAAATTCTGAATTTATTGCGATGATTTCTGATAAACTGCGCTTAGAACATCGATTAAAAAATAAAAATGTAAGAATGCAGATGTATCGCTAGAATTTCTAAACAAAACACTGTATAATACCTCTTACGAGGGTGATGATATGGCAGGACGAGTGATTTTTCATGTAGATTTAAACTCCTTTTTTGCAAGTGCAGAAATCTTAAAAAACTCTGCATTGGAAGGGCAGCCAGTTGTTGTGGCTGGCTTACATAGAAGAAGTGTTGTTTCTACCGCAAGCTATGAGGCAAGGAAATATGGAGTAAACAGTGCAATGCCTTTAATGATGGCATTGGAAAAATGTCCTGACCTTGTAGTTGTTCAAGGGGATTACAGCTGGTATGAAGAATTAAGCAAACGCTTCTTTCAATATTTACGAAAATTCACCCCTTTTGTAGAACCTGCCAGCATAGATGAAGCCTATATGGATGTAACAGAGGTTATCAAGAAATATAAACGTCCTATGGATCTGGCATGGATTCTTCAAAAAGGAATTTATGAAGATTTAAAACTTCCATGCAGCATTGGTGTAGCACCAAATAAATTTCTAGCAAAAATGGCCAGCGATATGCGAAAACCAATGGGTATTACCATTTTACGAAAACAGGAAATTGCCAAAAAATTATGGCCTTTGCCTATTGGAGACTTATGGGGCATTGGTAAAAAAAGTGTTTCTATTCTGGAAGCTAATGGCATTTCTACCATTGGAGATTTCGCAAATCCAGACAATGAATCTAAGATCTTAACACTTTTAGGAAAACATGCCTATACAAGCATACAAAATGCCAGAGGAAATGGAAATTCTGCTTTATCTTATAATTCCAGTGTGCAGTCTATTTCTCAATCAACAACACTGGATAGTGATGTAAGCGATTATGATGAAATCAAAACTGTTTTTTATAGACTTGCAAAATCTTTAAGCAGAAGAGCAAAAGAAGATCATATAAAGGGTTCTTTGATATCTGTATCCATTCGTTATTTCGATTTTACCAATATGGTACGAAGTCAAACGATACATGAATATACCAATGAAGAATCGATTTTAATGGAAACTGCCATGCTGCTGTTTGACAAGCATTATAATGGTCTTCCCATACGACATTTAGGAATTTCCTTAGGTTCCTTATACAGTGCTGATAAAACCATTGATCAAATGAGTATTTTCCAGGAAGAAAGCGAAGATACAAACAGTATTTATAAAGTTTTGGAAGAATTAAATAAATTAATGCCAGATGCTCATCTTATTTGTGCAGCACAGGCATCTGCAAAAAAGGATGAAAAATGACGATGAAAAGAAGGAGGTTATCCTTCTTTTTTTTCATATACTCTAGTGAGGAGGAAGTATATGCACAAAAAAAGAACATATCATGGTTTTCTAAAAAAGTATCATAACGTATATCTCTATATAGGGATTCTTGTTGGATGTGGGATTATTGCTGGAAGTATAATGTCTTCCTATATTGATGTTAGTGATACCCAATATTTATCTTCTTTTCTAACTACAATTGATTCTAATGTAAGCAAGTACGATTATTTTGTAAGTGAATTTTTTTCAGGTATTTTGTTCATCCTTTTAATATTCTTTTTAGGTACAAGCATTGCTGGTATTCCACTCATTAGTTTTGTTGCCTTTACCAAAGGGCTGCAGATTGGTTTTTCAGCTGCCTTGTTTGTTGTAACGTATCATTTAAAAGGTATCGCTGGTATTGTTATGACTTTGTTTCCGCAGGTCTTTTTTGATTTGCTGGCAACTTTTTTAATATCAGCAAGTGCCATTCAGTTATCTATGTATCTTATATATGCGACAAGCAATAGAGAAAAGCTTGATTTTCGCAAATTAACAAACAGTGTATTAAATGACATTTTGATTTGTTTTATCATCTTGCTTATTAGCTCTTATTTGAAATCTACCCTTGTAATTGAATGTATAAAACTATTTAATCTCATGTAAAATTCCTGTATAATGAATACAAAAAGGAGTACATGCTGTGAAAAAAGAATATACATACGATTATGTGAATGGAACTGATGTTTATTTATATCAGAAAAAAGGAATGTTTCGTATCAATACGGACACTGCTTTGCTGGCACATTTTATGAGAATAGAAAAAGGGGAGCGTGTTTTAGATATAGGTACAAATAATGGCGCATTGCTTGCGGTAGCTGCAAAATATGCTCCTTCTATGCTGTATGGGGTAGAAATACAGGATGAAGCCGCAAAACTAGCGAGATATAATATGGAACATTTAGGAATAGAAAATGCCATCATTTTAAGTGGAGATGTTCGAAATATGTCCTTAGAAAAGGTAGATGTTGTTATATGCAATCCTCCTTATTTCAAAACTGAGGAAGATAGTCATATCAATCTGTCTTATGAACTTGCTACTGCTCGTCATGAAACCTACCTTACTTTAGATGAGCTTTGTAAGAAAGTCAGTGAAGTATTACAGGAAAAAGGAAGGTTTTATATGGTGCATCGTGCAAATAGAATCTGTGATATCATCGAAGCTTTACGAAGACATCGGCTAGAACCAAAAAGCATGCAGTTTGTATATGATGAAGCAAAAGAAGAAGCTATCAGTGTTTTGGTTGAAGCCTGCAAAGATGGAAAAGCAAACCTTCATGTTTTAACACCAAAAATGATAAAACGATAAAAAGACCTGTTTGTCATAAGAAATTATGAAAACAGGCCTTTTTTGCATATTGTTATTTTATAATAATTTAGCTAATCCATTATTTAAACAAAATGTAAGGTTTAATGTACGCTCATTCTGATTAGCAAAACGAATCGTAGCTAAATGATTATCTAATTTTAAAATGGTTCCTTCTCCTAAAGATTCATGCATGATTTTACGTCCTCTTCTTGGAAGTGCAGGTGCTTGTCTTTCAACATTTTGTGGTGCTACATTTTCTTTTTCAGGCTTCTTGAAAAGTTCTAAAAGGAAAGATGATGGTCTTAATCTTGTATTTCCCACACGTTTCGCAAATAAAAATTCCAAATGATCCTGTGCCTTCATCATTGCCAGATAAAGTCTTTTTCTTTCTGTATCCTCTTCAGTTAAAGGGAACAAAGACTGCTGCATATCCATTACATAAACTTCGCTGCATTCCTCTATTTCACAAGTATCAATACTATCAAGGATAATACGTGCTGTGTCTGGATAGGTTGCAGAAGCAAGTGTACGCAGACATGTAGTTACATCTTTTGGATCTGTATAACGTTCACACAATGCCTGGAAAGCAACCATAGCAGGATGTGATAAGGAAATATTTTCCTGAATCAAAAAACGTCGATATTCCAGCTTTTGTAAAACAAACTGAAACATAGCAAGACTGGATGCATTTTGAATCATACGGAAATTTTCAATATATTTACGAATCCCATTTTTTATTTCAGCCTTTACATTTGCATTCATAATCGCCTGATATACATCAAAATCATCATTTTGTGATAATTGTTCCGCAATGCTCTGGTATGTTTTTTCGCTGCATTTTATATTCAATTTAGATGAAATAGCTTCAAATGCCAAAAGATTTCTAGGATCTGTCAATAAATCAAAAAAGTGCATCATATCGGTAATAAAAGAATATTTGAAAAAGTATTTGATCGATGGACATTGAAAATTAATTTCATTCTTTACAAATAAATCCATCAATGGAAGCAGCATCTCTTTGTTTCTTGCTAAAAACAGACATTTCCCTTGAGAAGCTTTTGCTTTTTCTTCTGCATAGGCATACAGTTCTGTTTCTGTTTGAAATCCTTTATAAAAGCAAACATCTTTTTCTATTTCCTGTGTTTCTTCCATATCTTTATGGAAATAAAAAGATTCAGCAAGTGACAAAATAGCAGGAGCATTTCGATAGTTTGTTTTTAATTCAAATCGCTCCACAGACGCATAGGTTGATTCTAATGCCTGAAGCGGCTGCAAATCAGCTGCATGACGCAAAGACAATTGCTGGTGTTCATCATAAAATAAATGAAGCTGTTTTTCATTGTTCACTAATCTATGCAAAATCAAATGCGCCAAAAAAGGGAGTTCCTGTGCATCATCTACATGAATATATTGAATGTTTGAACAAAGTGAAGCCAAAGATGTTGTTGATAAAAGCTGAAATGCATGTACCAGCAAATCTTCAAAATCATAAATTTTCAAACGTTCTTTTTCTTTTTCATACTGTTTAAATAAATAAGCAAAATCTATATCTATATTTGGAATACGAATTGCCTGTATTTCTTTCTCACTCATCATGCTTGTTTTAGATAAAGCAATCTTGCTCATAATACATTCACATTCTTCAAAAGATAAATCTAAATTAAAATGTTTTTTTACAAGGCGCATAACAATAGAACCAAGGTCTTTATACGCTTTCCATGTTTCTATATCATGCTGCGCATTGTACTTTTTAATAAGCTGATAACAAAAACTATACAAGGTAATAAAAGAAGGGTATTTTTCCTCTTCACTCCACTTCTGTTTAAAGCGAATCGTATTGCTTTTGATTTTATAACGAGAACCAGCAATATTTAACATTTGTGAATATGGTATTCCTTCTTCATATAAAGCATGGATACGCTGTAAATAAACTTCAGTTTTAGCACATCCGCTTAATCCCTCAATGGCACAAACCTGTGCCTTGCTCTTTATAATTTGACTAAATGTAAAATTTTCTGATTGTAGTGTACTCATTCTAACCTCCAAAAAAACGAAGTGATTCAATTATAGTACAAATCGAATAGGATTTTCAAATGTTTTTTTAAAAAATTGATGTAGATTTTACAATCTGCAGAAATGATTTTTAGACGCTTTTTAATACAAATACATCTTCATGTATGTTATAATAAAAAAGGTGAGTTTATGCAGATTAAGGATGCTTTGGAAGATTATATGCACTATCTTCAAGTTGTAGAAAATAAAGCTTTATCCAGTGTTTCATCCTATCGATGTGAACTGAAACAGTATCTGGGTTTTCTGAACAGTAAAAACGTTGATGAAATGAACGATATTGATGATTTGTTAATTGAAGAGTTTTTATCTTTGCAGCAGCAAAACAAAACAAACACAAGCATAAATCATATGATAACAACATTACGAATGTTTCATCGCTATATATCCATGAGCTATCCTGCTATACATGATCCAACATTGCATATCAAAAGTCGCAAAACTGCTAGAAAATTGCCTGCGTTTTTTAATACAGCTGATATAGAAAGACTTTTGGACAGTTTTTCAAACAGTGATAATGACTTGTTTCATAAAGCCATGCTGGAAATCTTATATGGCTGCGGTCTGCGTGTAAGTGAATTATGTTCTTTACGTTTAAATCAAACACACCTGGAACAAGGATATTTGAGAGTAATTGGAAAAGGGGACAAAGAGCGCATGGTTCCTATGAACCAAAGAAGTGTCAAAGCACTTTCCCTTTATTTAGAATTTGTACGTCCTTCATGGGTAAAAAATCGAAATTCCTATGTTTTTATAACAAAAAGTGGACATATGGTATCTAGGCAATATGTGCATACGCTAATAAAACAAAAACTGCAGGAATTAGGGCTGGATGAAAGATTATCTGCGCATAGTTTTCGCCACAGCTTTGCAAGCCATTTATTAGATGGCGGTGCAGACTTGCGTTCACTGCAGGAACTTTTAGGACACAGTGATATCTCAACCACCCAGATTTATACACATGTACAGACAAAAAGATTGAAAGAAGCTTATGCTTCTTTTCATCCAAAAGCAAAGGAGGAACATAAATGAAAAAATATAAAAGAGTATTTACCATCGTTGTTGATTCATTGGGAGTTGGTGCTTCCTGGAATGCGAAAGATTATGATGATGAAGGCTGTGATACGCTAGGGCATATTTCTGAACACATGGAAGATTTCAAAATTCCTAATCTTGTAAAGCTTGGACTGGCAAACCTTCATCCGCTAAAAAATATAGAAGGTGTTCAAGAACCATTGGCATATTATGGAAAAATGCAGGAAGCAAGTGTTGGAAAAGATACTATGACTGGCCATTGGGAAATGATGGGACTATATATCACAACACCATTTCAGACTTTTACAGATACAGGATTCCCTCAGGAATTATTAGATGAGCTAACTCGTCGCACGGGTCATAAAATCGTTGGAAACAAAGCTGCAAGTGGAACAGAAATCTTAGATGAACTGGCAGAACATGAAATTGCGACAGGGGATATGATTGTTTATACTTCCGCCGACTCTGTACTACAGATTTGTGGAAATGAAGAAACATTTGGATTGGACGAACTATATCGCTGCTGTGAAATCGCAAGAGAAATTACAATGAAACCTGAATGGAAAGTAGGACGTGTTATCGCACGACCATATACAGGAAAGAAAAAGGGCGAATTTGTTCGTACAGCAAATCGTCATGACTATGCTTTAAAACCATATGGACGCACAGTGTTAAATGCTTTAAAAGATGAAGGATACGATGTGCTTAGCGTTGGGAAAATCAATGATATTTTCGTTGGGGAAGGCATTAGCGAAGCATATAAATCAAAAAGCAGCGTGCATGGCATGGAACAGGTTATTGAGTTGATGGACAAAGACTTTAATGGGCTGTGTTTTGTCAATTTAGTTGATTTTGATGCCTTGTGGGGACATAGAAGAAACCCTGTAGGATATGGGCAGGAATTGGAACGTTTTGATGAAAAACTTGGAATTGTTTTAGATAAATTAAATGATGATGATTTATTGCTGATTACAGCAGATCATGGAAATGACCCTACATTTAAGGGAACAGATCACACAAAAGAAATGGTTCCTTTAATAGCATACAGTCCTTCTATGAAAGGACATGGTTTAATGCCATTAAGAAAGACATTCGCTGATTTAGGGGCTAGCATCGCAGATAACTTTGATGTTTCTATGCCTGAAAATACAATTGGCGAAAGTATTTTGGATATGTGGAAATAAAGAGAGGTAGATGTATTTATGAGTAATTGCAGTACTTGTCCTAGTAAAGGAAAATGTGGTAAAAATGAAGATTCCTGCGGAATCAAAAACAACCCTAAAAACAAGATCAAACACGTTGTTGGTGTAATGAGTGGAAAAGGCGGCGTTGGTAAAAGCTCTATGAGTGTTCTTTTAGCAAAAGAGCTGGCTCGCCAGGGATTTAAAGTTGGAATCATGGATGCGGATATTACTGGACCTAGTATTCCTCGTTTAATGGGATTGGAAAAAGAAAAGGCGTATGGTACAAATGATGCAATTGAGCCTGTTATCGACAAAGATGGTATTAAAGTAATGTCTTTAAACTTCTTGATGGATGATGAAAATCAGCCAGTTGTCTGGAGAGGTCCTATTGTTGGAAATGCTGTACGTCAGTTCTGGAGTGATGTTGTATGGGAAGAATTAGACTATTTACTAATTGATATGCCTCCAGGAACAGGAGATGTCGCTTTAACGGTTCTACAAAACATTCCGGTAAATGGTGTTGTTATGGTTTCTACACCACAGCCAATGGTATCTATGATCGTTTCAAAAGCTATTAACATGTGCAAACAGGTTAAAGTACCAGTGCTTGGTATCATTGAAAATATGAGCTTTGTAGAATGCCCTGATTGCGGTAAACGCATTGAAATCTTCCAGCATAAGAATACAGAAGAATTTCTGGAAAACAACGAAGTAGAATTATGGGCAGAACTTCCTATGATGGATTGTGTTTCTGCAATTTATAAAGATGATGATTTTACTGTTGAAACTGTAGAAAAAATTCGCTCTTATATGAAACCGGCAGCAGATAAACTTACTGCAGCTTTAAAATAAAACAGTATTAAAATCTGTATTCCAATAAACTGGAGTACAGATTTTTTGTTGTTATTTTCTAGTATATCCATAAGACTTTCTTTCCTGGATTTTCTAAATAAAATTGTTTATTTTTTAATTGTTTTGTGCTATATTATTAAAGGTTTTTTTTAAATAACAAGGTTATAATACCAAAGGAGGAATTTTATATGCCAGGTTATGTTGTTGTAGGTACCCAGTGGGGCGATGAAGGAAAAGGAAAAGTTGTTGATTATCTTGGTTCTGAAATGGATTATGTTGTCCGTTTTCAAGGTGGTAATAACGCAGGACATACAGTCGTTGTTAACGATGATAAAGTCGTCTTGCATTTATTGCCAAGTGGCGTTTTACAGCAAGCTACTTGTATCATTGGTCCAGGAGTAGTTGTTGATCCTTTTGTCTTTTTGAAAGAAATTGCTTCCTTAGAAGAAAAAGGAATGGACACTGGACATGTTAAAATTTCAGACTGTTCCCATATCATTATGCCATACCATGTACGTTTAGATGCATTAATCGAAGAAAGTCTAAAAGAGCAGCGTATAGGAACAACAAAACGAGGTATTGGACCTTGTTATGCAGATAAATATTCAAGATTTGGAATACGCATGGGAGATTTATTAGATTTTGAAAGTTTTAAAGTAAAATTAAAACATGCACTGGAACAAAAAAATATTTTGTTTAAAAATGTTTATCATGATGAAGGTTTTGTATTTGAAGAGCTTGTCGAGCAATTTGCACAGATACGTGAAAAATTAGTTCCAAGAATTATTAATGCTCAGATCGAAGTAAACAATGCATTAGATGAAAACAAACAGGTACTATTTGAAGGTGCGCAAGCTGCCATGCTGGATATTAACTATGGAAACTACCCATATGTTACAAGCAGTTCTCCTACATCTGCCGGTGTATGTACTGGGGCTGGTGTTTCACCTAAAAAACTTGATGTTATCATTGGGATTGCGAAAGCTTATTCAACTAGAGTAGGAGAAGGCCCTTTTGTAAGTGAGCTTCATGATGAAATGGGAGAATGGCTGCGTGAAAAAGGTGGAGAATATGGCGCAACTACAGGACGTCCTAGAAGATGTGGATGGATGGATGTAAATGTAGTAAAACATGCTGCCATGATCAATGGACTAACAGATTTAGTAATTACAAAATTAGATATATTAAGTGGTTTAGACAAAATAAAACTTTGTGTGGCTTATGAAATAGATGGAAAACGTTATGACTACATTCCTTCTAACATGGAAGACCTAAAGAAAGCAAAACCAATTTATGAAGAGCTTGAAGGTTGGAAAGAAGATATCTCGACCATGAAAACATATGAAGAGCTTCCAGAAAACACAAAGAAATACTTGCGAAGAATTGAAGAACTTTGTAAAACAAGAATTTCTATGGTATCGGTAGGTCCTGAAAGAAACTGTAACATCTACATTCATAATATGTTAATGAAATAGGGAAATGTCAAAAGACATTTCTTTTTTTTACGCCCCATATGTCGAGTATTGACATAGTGAGAATTTTTGATATACTATATATGACGACACTCGACATATATGGATAGGAGATGTTATAAGTGGCTAGAGATCAATTACAACGATTAAGTGAACCAATGTATTATTTGTTATTAACTTTATTAGAAGAAAATCATGGATATGCTATGATGCATGATATTGAAATGATTTCTAAAGGCCGGGTAAAAGTAGGAACAGGAACTTTATATACCTTACTCGCAAGATTTGAAAAAGAAGGCATCATACGTGCCACAAGAAGTTTAGAAAGAAAAAAATACTATATTATCACAGAGAAGGGAAAAGAACTGTTAAAAGAAGAATATGAAGCTTTAAAAAACCAATTGGATGATGGAAAAGAGATTGAATCAATATAAATTAAAGGGGAGTCTGTATATGAAAATAGAAGAATACTTAATTGATTATTTTCCTTTTGAAAAAAGTGAAATAATAGATTTTCTAAATGAAAAAGCAAAACAGGGTTTAAAAATAAATGGTATTAGTGAATCTGATAATATCTGGACGTTTATAGAAACAAATAGTAAAAACATTCATTATGATATATATTTATTTGGAGAAATTCTCCCTGATATAGAATTTTATGATTCCTGTAAACTTATGGGATGGGATTTTCTGTTTAGAACAAATGATTTTGCGATTTTCTATAATGAAGATAAAGTGCCGCCTCTACCACTGATAGATAAAAGCATGGATAAAGATTTAGAGAATAGTTTATATGATAAGGTTATTTCTGATATAAGAAAAGATTTTCGTAAGTGTATCTTACTTGATATAGTGTATTTCCTCGTGCTATTTTTAATATTCTTTTTTCTTCGTGAAGATACACTATATGATATCCTTCTTCTTTCTATAGAATGTGGTTTATTGTTTTTGCTTCTATCAACAGGTTATTACATTGTCTTATCAGATTTGAAAAAAAGAAGAAAGATAAAACTTCGACCAGTAATATTCCAAATATTATATTACTTTATATACCAACCTGTTAGTGACATCTTGTTTTTATATTTTTTTCTTGATATACCTATTTCTTTTTTAAACATAGCAATCTTTCCTTTTTTAATTTTGAATATTATATTAATGTTATATCTTAGAAAAAGACCACACTCACCTTTATTACAAAAATTATATAAACATAATTTTTTCATAAGCACTGCTATTATTCTACTAGTGTTAGGAATATCATTTTTCATATACTCTATCATATGATTTCATTAAGTGATGTTCAAAGACTTGTAAAATACGGTGTTTCATAGTGTTATTATCAAAAGTAATTCTTATATCTAAAAAAGCTGGGATTCTTCATCACCAGCTTTTTCTATTTTATCTAATGTATTTATACGTTTATTTCTGCATGCATTCCAAGTGCATCTTTTTCTTTTTCAAGAATAGGGGAAATAAAGTCATGGAAATATTCTTCCGTTTGCTGAGGAGCACGTCCAACAAATTTATTTGGGTGCATAATAGCTTCCAGCTGTTCCATATTCATTCCAAACATTTCATCATTTGCAATTCTTTCTAGAAGATCATTTTCTTTTCCTTCTTCTTTTACCACTTTACCAGCAGCCATAGAATGCACACGAATACGTTCATGAAGTTCCTGACGATCTCCACCAGCTTTTACAGCATCCATCAAAATTGTTTCTGTAGCCATAAAAGGAAGTTCTTTCATTAAGTGAGATTGAATTACTTTTGGATAAACAACCAAACCATCTGTAATATTCAAATATAAATCTAAAATACCATCTACCGCAAGGAAGCCTTCCGGAATGCTAATGCGTTTATTAGCTGAATCATCTAATGTACGTTCAAACCACTGTGTAGCTGCAGTAATTGCTGGATTCAATGTATCTGCAATTACATAATTTGCCAATGAAGCCATACGTTCACTTCGCATTGGATTACGTTTATAAGCCATCGCGCTGGAACCAATCTGACCTTTTTCAAACGGCTCTTCAACCTCTTTTAAATGCTGAAGAAGACGAATGTCATTAGAAAATTTATGTGCACTTTGAGCGATGGAACTTAATACATTCAAAATCCTTGAATCAATCTTACGAGAATATGTCTGCCCGGAAACAGGGTAGCATTCACTATATCCCATTTTTTCTGCAATTAGCTGATCCAGTTTTTTTACTTTATCAGTATCATTATCAAACAGTTCCATAAAGCTTGCCTGTGTACCTGTTGTACCTTTGCATCCAAGCAGCTTTTTATTTTCTAACAGCCAGCAGATTTCTTCATAATCAAGCTGAAGATCCTGTGCCCAAATAGCTGCACGTTTTCCTAATGTTGTAGGCTGTGCAGGCTGAAAGTGTGTAAATGCCAAAGTAGGCAAGTCTTTATATTCCAATGCAAATTTCTGTAGCGCTGCCAGTACATTGACCAGTTTGTTTTTTACAAGTTCCAATGCTTCATACATTACAATTAAATCTGTATTATCTCCTACATAGCAGGAAGTAGCTCCAAGATGAATGATTCCTTTCGCATTAGGGCATTGTGTACCATAAGCATATACATGACTCATAACATCATGACGAACGATTTTTTCACGTTCTTTTGCCACATCATAGTTAATATCATCTTTATGAGCAATCAACTCATCAATCTGTTCCTGTGTAATATCCAAGCCTAGTTCTTTTTCACTTTGCGCAAGTGCAATCCAAAGTTTTCTCCAAGTCTTGAATTTTTTATCCTGAGAAAAAATGCCCTGCATTTCTTTGCTGGCATATCTAAGTCCAAGTGGACTTTCGTATCGATCGTACATAAGATATTCCTTTCTATAACTTATTTAATACCTAAACGTTTGTAAACTTCATGGTATGCATCTTCTACATTTCCAAGATCTCTTCTAAAACGGTCTTTATCTAAATGATCGTGTGTATGAATGTCCCAAAAACGGCATGTATCTGGAGAGATTTCATCTGCCAGAACAATTTCATCTTTATAACGTCCAAATTCCAATTTAAAGTCAATCAACTCAATATCTGCAGCAGCAAAGATTTTTTTCAGTTCTTCATTAACTTTAAATGCCATATTTGTAATTGTTTCAATTTCTTCTTTTGTAGAAATTCCTACAGCCAAAGCCATATATGTATTGATCATAGGATCTCCTAAATCATCATTTTTATAGCTGAATTCAAGAATAGGACATTTCAACTCTGTTCCTTCTTCTAATCCCATACGTTTTGCAAAGCTTCCTGCTACCTTATTACGTATGATAACTTCCAAAGGCACAATATCCACTTTTTTAACAAGTGTTTTACGATCATCTAATTCTTCAATAAAGTGTGTATGAATTCCTTTTTCTTCCAGTTTCTGGAACAAGAAGTTTGTCATCTTATTGTTAACAACACCTTTACCAACAATTGTTCCTTTTTTTAAACCGTTAAAAGCAGTTGCATCATCCTTGTAATCCACGATTACCATATCTGGATTTTCAGTTGCAAAAACTTTTTTTGCTTTTCCTTCGTAAAGCATTTCTAACTCTTTCATTTGTTCATCCTCCATTTGTTCTCTTGGAAATAAGAAAGTGAGTTTTCACATTTCTTACCTATTAATTATAGGTTTTTAAAAAGAGAGTGTCAAGAAAGGGAAGGGAAAATTTTACAACTGTAAATCAGTGAAAAAGTTCCTTATTTTTTCGTAAAATATATTCCCCAATATATAAAAACAATGGTATTTCATGTATAATAAATAAGGAATTTGAAAAATGAAAAATACAAGGAGGAATACCATGAAAAGCATTGCCATATTTATAACAAAGCTATCTGCTTTTCTTTTACATCTAATACATCGAGGCGGCTCTTTGCCAGGTCAGTTAGGATTAAAGATATGTAATGATGTTTTATGTAAACTAAAAATCACATGTCCTGTCATTCTTGTGACTGGAACAAATGGAAAAACCAGTACAAGCAATATGATTGTTGAAATGTTTGAGCAGAAGAAAGATAAGGTAATAAGCAATCGCAAAGGTGATAATCTTCGAGCAGGTATCACTACTTCTCTTTTATGTGCTTCTACACTTACAGGAAAAATTCACGCAGATGCCATTGTTTTGGAAGTTGATGAATTAAACATTCCTTATATTATAAAAAGCTTGCCAGTTACTGCATTGGTCGTTACAAACTTCTTTCGAGATCAGCTTGACAGAGCAAGAGAAATGGAACAGCTTATTTCCAAAGTTGAAGCAGCAATCCCGGATTTTAAAGGGACTTTGATTTTAAATGGAAATGATCCAAATGTTGTACGATTAAAAGACAAGGCGCCACAAGCAGCTGCCATGTATTTTGGTATGCATAAATGTATTACCAGTTCATCTGCAACAAAAGAAGCCAGTGAAGGGAAATTCTGCCCACGATGTGCAAACCGTTTAAAATACCAGTATTATCAATACTCTCATATTGGAGAATTTCACTGTACAAACTGCGATTTTAAAACACCAGCAATGGATGTATGCGGTACAGTAAAAGACATTGAAAAACGGGAGTTCATTTATGAACAAAATGTGTTCCATGCGCCACAAGGCGGCTTATATACTATGTATAACTGCATGGCCGTTTTATGTGTTGCGAAAAAGTTTGCTATTCCATTAAAATTTGCTGAACAGGCATTTACAACAATTGTTGTTCCTGATGGAAGAAATGAAAAAATGGAATATAAAGGTCATGATCTTATCTTAAACCTTGTAAAAAACCCAACTGGTGCAAATGAGGTTATGAAAGTTATTGAAGAAGATCATAGAAAGAAAACAATTCTTATCGTATTAAATGATCATGCACAGGATGGTAGGGATGTTTCATGGATCTACGATACTTTCTTTGAAAAACTTTTAAATGATGAAACAAGTAAAATCATCACAAGTGGAACAAGAGCCTATGATATGGCTTTACGTTTGAAATATGCTGGATGGGAAAAAGATTTAACTGTCATTGAAAATTTAGAAGACGCCGTAAATGATTTATTGCGCTGTGATATGACAATGTATGCGATTGCTACTTATACAGCTTTACAGCCTACAAGAAAACTTTTGAGGAGGGAAAGCTAATGGAAATTAAAATTTGCTGGATGTACCATGATATTATGGATTTATATGGTGACAAGGGAAATATGATGGTACTTAAGAAACGATGTGAAGCTCGTGGAATATCCTGTACAATTGATACTTTGGGAATTGGAGAAGAAAAAGACTTAACACAATATGATCTGCTTTTTTTAGGTGGGGGAGCAGATAAAGAGCAGATGATGCTGATAGAGGATTTATTATCACGCAAAGAAAACATCAAGCAAGCATTGAACCAAGGGACTTTTGCTTTGCTGATTTGTGGTGGGTACCAGCTGTTTGGTCAATACTATATTAGTGCTGACAATAAAAAAATTGAAGGTTTAAAATTGTTTGATTACTATACAGAAACAGGAGATAATGGGTCTCGCTGCATTGGAAACATCGCAATTAAATGCAATCTTGATGGAAGAGAAATCGTTGCTGTTGGATTTGAAAATCATGGAGGACAGACACGCAATGTGTCATCTCCTCTAGGAAATGTATTAAGTGGACATGGAAACTGTTTTGGCGCAAAACAAGAAGGCTTTTATAATGGACAGGTTCTTGGAACCTATATGCATGGTCCACTGCTTCCAAAAAATCCAGAAATAGCAGATTTCATTATTTATAAAGCTTTAAAAGCAAAAAATCCAGATGTTGCTTTAACGGATCTTGTACCACTTGATGACACCTTGGAACACAAAGCAAAAGAAGCTATGCTGCATCGTCTTCAAGTGAAATAAAAGCATTACTTATATAGTAAAAAAGGGGCTGTGACGAGTAAGAGAAATTATAGTTTCTCCGAAAATCACAGCTTTTTTT
>ERZ827194.269-NODE-269-length-47692-cov-10.4614_pt1 | contig 47692 bp, 50 predicted proteins | sample MGYA00519777_ERZ827194 | MGnify/ENA primary metagenome ERZ827194 (study PRJEB31778, sample SAMEA3449277) | human gut metagenome | biome: human gut; feature: human-associated habitat; material: faeces | place: United Kingdom | collected 2010/2012 ...
CTTCTGCCGAAAATACTTGTCTGGAGACGGACCGGGAAGATAGGTAGTGCCAACACAAAAGGAAGGAACATTTTGTTCCTTCCTTTTTTCTTTGTCCGCACACTTTACTCTTCCGGAGGCGGAGACGCAAAAGAATCGGGTCTTCATAAAAATTCCTATTGTGTCGAATCGGCGCGTTTGCTATAATGAAGAAAATATTACTGTAAACCTCAAAGGAGAACGATCTTAATATGAGACATCAAATCGGGAGGCGTATCGTGCCCTTTGCCCTGGCCGCCGTTCTGGGGATCCAGCCTGTGATGGCCGCACCCTACCGGCTGAGCGTGCCCAGCGGCTATACCAGCCCCTTCATCGATGTGCAGAGCGGGGATTGGTACTATAAATATGTAGCGGTCCTGAACAGTCAGGGGATGATCGACGGCTATGGAGACGGCCGTTTCGGGCCCAATGACACGCTGACCTCCGGCGCGGCACTGGTCATGGTTCTGAAGGCCGCCGGGAGCGGCACCATCGCCCCCAGCGGGGCCCACTGGGCCAGCGGCTACGCGGACTACGCTGTGGAGCAGGGGTATTTGACCCGGGAGGAGATCGGTGACCTGGACGCGCCCATCCGCCGGGAGCTGATCGCGCGGCTGGCGGCCCGGGCGCTGAAGCTGGAGCCCTCTCAGGGAAAGTCGCCCTTCGCGGACGCGGATGACGGATATTTGACCGCTCTGTACGAGCTGGGGATCATCACCGGCAGCCAGGAGGAGGGCAAGACGGTCTTTTTGCCGGACAAGCCCATCACCCGGGCGGAGATCAGCGTCATTGTCTGGCAGGTGGACCGGGTCTTCCGCTATGGAGAGCAGATCCCCTTCCAGGGGGCCTACTACGACATTCTTCCGGATGTGCCGGTGAATTCCTACGATCCGGAGGGATTTGGGCGAAAAAACGGCGTGATGTACTATCAGGAGAGCGGGGTGGACGTGGCCCGCGGCGTGGATGTGTCCGTGCACCAGGGAGAGATCGACTGGGGGAAGGTGGCCGACGCCGGCATCGAGTTCGCCATGATCCGGGTGGGATACCGAGGCTATGGCAGCGAGGGTAAAATGATGGGGGACACCTATTTCCAGAGCAATATTCAGGGTGCGCTGGACGCGGGGCTCAAGGTGGGGGTATACTACTTCTCTCAGGCGGTCACTGTGGAGGAGGCCCGGGAGGAGGCGGCCTATGTGCTGGAGCAGATCGCCCCCTACCCTATCTCCTATCCGGTCGTTTTCGATTGGGAGCGGCAGAATTATTCCGGTTCCCGCACTCAGAAGATCCCGGACACAGAGACGATGTGCCGCATGGCGAACGCCTTCTGTGAGGAAATCCAGACGGAGGGCTATCAGCCCATGGTCTACTTCTATCAGAATCTGGCCTATAACAACTATGACCTGAGCAAGATCATGGAGCACCCCTTCTGGCTGGCCCAGTACACCGATTATCCCTCCTTTTACTATGATTTTGAGATGTGGCAGTACACCTCCAGCGGCCGGGTGGCCGGGATCTCCGGGGATGTGGACCTGAACCTCCGCTTTTTCCGGGACGGGAGTAAGGATGACCTGACCGAGGTTTGGAAGGATCCGGACGGACGGCAGGACCCCCAGGAGGAGCAGGAGGACCCCGGGAAGGACAGCCAGGAGGAGCAGCCCCCATCCCAGGACATTCCTCAGTGAAAACAGAGAGAATCATAGACAGAAAAGCGGCCCCACGGGAGTGGGAGCCACTTTTTTGCATAAAAAACTTTATAAATCCTTGTGAACTATGGAAAAAAAGAATAGAATGGTTGACTTTTGAAAAAACTCGTAGTATGATAATAAATAAGAATTATTCCTATTATAGTGAAATTCTGTGATATGGAGGAAATAGTATGAACCGAAAGGCATTTGACCGGATCAACTATGGGCTGTTCCTGGTGGGGGCGGCGTTGGATGGGCGCTTCCAGGGATGCGTGGTGAACTCCCTGCATCAGGTGACCTCCACCAATCCCATCAAATTCTCCCTGACCCTGAGCAAGAGCAACGAGACCTTTAAGGCTGTGGAGGCGGCTGGGAGCTTTGCCGCCACGGTGCTGTCCAAGGACACGCCCAAGGAGCGGATCGATCTGTTCGGCTATAAGTCCGGCCGGGTGGTGGATAAGTTTGAGGGCCTTCCGGCGGAGACCGATGGGGCAGGCAACCCCTATGTCCGGGATCACGCCCTGTCCCGGATCAGCTGCCGGATCGTGGAGAAGCTGGATCTGGGGAACTATATGCTCTACATCGCGGAGGTGACCGAGGCAGAGATCCTGGGGGATGGCCCGGCTCTGACGGTGGACGACTATAAGAACGGCGGCGGAGCCACCCCGGCGGCCGCCACGGTGTACCGCACCCTGGAGCCCAATGTGGGCTGGCGCTGCACCATCTGCGGCTATGTGGCGGAGCGGGAGACCCTGCCCGACGGCTATCAGTGTCCCATCTGCCGGGCCAATAAGGACAAGTTTGTCAAAGTGTAAGGGCATTCAGTAAAAATTCCCGGAGCCGGTGAGGTTCCGGGAATTTTTTTGCTCAGGATGAAAGATTCCAGGTCCCTGGATCGTATAGAAGGTGAAAGCGCTTTTCAGAATTCCCAGAGAGGATGTGAGCAAGATGAGATCCCATCTCAGCCGGGGGGAGGCGGAACGCCTGGTGCAGACCTACTCCGATTTGATCCTGCGCCTGAGCGTTACCTACCTGAAAAATACGGAGGATGCCAAGGACATCTGCCAGACGGTGTTCCTCCGCCTGCTGGAGAAGCCCCGGGAATTTCAGTCGCCGGAGCATGAACGGGCCTGGATCATCCGTACGGCGGTCAATGTGTGCAAGGACCAGCTGAAAAGCAGCTGGCGCAGGACAACGGTGGACTTGTCAGCGGCCTCGGACGCCCGGGCGCCGGAGGCGGAGGAGGGGAGCCTGTGGGCAGCAGTGGCGCTGCTCCCGCCAAAATACCGGACGGTGATCTATCTTTACTATTACGAAGGTTACTCTGCCAATGAGATCGCCCAGATGCTGGGGGAGAAGCCGGCCACAGTAGCCACCCGGCTCAGCCGGGGGAGAGATAAGCTGCGGATACAGCTGGAACAGGAGGCACTGACATGAAAACATATCGGGAGACCATGGATGAACTGAGGTTTACAGAACAGGAGAAGGAGGCGATGGTGAACCGCCTGCTGGAGGGGGGCGGCTCCCGCCGGAGGGGATTGAATCTGCGCCGGGCGGCCGTGGCTGTGGCTGCTGCCGCTGTCCTGACGGTGGGAGCGGGGGCTGCGGTGGTCCTCACCCCGGCGGGGGAGGTATTTGCCTCAGTGCTGGGCGGTGCGCCCGCCCAGACGGAACTGCTGGACTGGATGGGGGTCCCTGTGGGGGCCAGCGACACCCACAACGGGGTGACCATCACCGCCGACGCTATCATCGGGGACGCGTACAGCTATGCCGTTGTCTACTCCATCGTCCGGGAGGATGGACAGCCTCTGGTGGAGGACCTGGAGCCTCTGGGGAACGGGGTGCTGCCCCTGACCTTTGACCGGGCGGACACCAGCGTGGGGGTGACAGGAGGGTCCCACGGCTCCGCCTACTTCTATGACGCCGACCCCTCAGAGCCCTCCATCCAGTATGTGGAGAAGACGACGTCCGATGTGCCCCTTGAGCCGGGGACGGCCACCGCTTCCTTCCGGAACCTGTACCTGATGGGGAAGGATTTTCAGGATAAGATCCCGGTGGCAGAGGGGAAATGGAAGATCCGTTTCCAGTTCAGCTTCCCGGACAGCAGCGTCCGCCTGCCCGGCGGCCAGACCTTCCAGCTCAATGGGATGGAGGCCGTTCTGGACGGGGTGACCCTCTCTCCCTTGTCCATCCAGGTGGACTACACCGTGAAGGAGGAGCTGGTCTGGGACAACCAGAGCCAGGAGAATGGACAGGAGAGCGAGCACGACTGGGGGCAGGCCTACCGTTTCTTCGAGTCCCTGCCCCTCTCCCTGACCCTGAAAGACGGGTCCACGGTGGATCTGACCGGCCTGGGCGGAAGCATTGAGCCGGAGACAGGCCGGACAGTCTGCCGGAAGGGCGGCGTTTTTGAGGAGATCCTGGACCTGTCCACCGTAGAGTCCGTCACGGTGGCCGGGATCACCCTGCCGGTCACACCGTAAGGGCGGAACGGCTCCTCCTGAAGAAAGAGAGATCCCTGAGAGAGACGGGATAGGATTTTTTCAAAAAAGAAAATACGGTGGGTCATTACTTGCTTTGTAATGACCCACCGTATTTACATATTTGGGAAGTTCAGCAGCTTCTGGGCGTTCCCGCCCAGGATGCCGTCCTGTTCCTCCTGGGTGAGGGGCAGGGCGCGGATGGCGGCCACGGCGTCTGTCTGGCTCTGCCAGGGGCTGTCGGTGCCGAACAGGATGCGGTGGGGGCCGAAGGTGCGGACCATGCGGAGGAACTGCTCCTGGGGCATCATGGGGAGGTCCTCCGGACGGTAGAAGCCGTCATCCAGGGGGGCCAGATTTCCCAGGGAGTAGGAGGTGTCCAGATAGACGGAGGTGTCTGGCAGCAGATCCTCCACCTGGTCCCAATTCCGCCAGCCGCCCATGTGGGCCAGGATGAGAGTCATGGGGCCCACCTGGTCCAGGGCGCTGCGCACCATCCGGGGGGTGACATGGACCACGCCGGGGAAGCCCACATCCAGCCCGGCGTGGCTGAGGACGATCAGGCCCAACTCCGCCGCACGGTCCAGGACGCGGAGGGTGCGGATGTCATCAAAATCCACCCCCTGATAGATGGGGTGCAGCTTGATCCCCTTCAGGCCCAGACTGGCCACCCGGGCCAGCTCGCTCCGGTAGTCGGAGAAGTCGGGGTGGATGCAGCCGAAGGAGAAGATCCCTGTCTCGGGAAAGCGCTCGTTGATCTGGGCGGAGCAATCGTTGACATGGACCACCTGCTTGGGGGCGGTGGCCACCGGGAGGACCACGGAGCAGTTCACTCCGGCCCGGGCCATAGAGGCGGCAAGTCCGGCGTTGGTGCCGTCAGAGAAGGAGCGGGTGTGGGACGCCTGCTCCAGCTTGGGGATGGTGGTGGCGGCCAGCCGGTCGGGGAAGGTATGGGTATGGATGTCGATGACCATGGGGATCAGACCGTTCCTTTCGTTGGTAAAATGGGTCCGGAAAGACCGAAACCGTGCAGTATAGATAGCGTACCACACGGTTTCGTCTTTGAAAAGGAAGTTTCTTGCGGACTTTCTGGCGTTTTTGGGCTTATCCGGCCTTTTCGCCGTCGCCCAGGGCCTCCCGCTGGCGGACCAGCACCTTCCGGTCATAGCAGGAGAAGGCGTCCTCTACCAGGGTGGCGTCCAGACGGGGGGTGAACAGCGAGACCGCCGGAACCAGGACCAGACCGGCCAGCATACAGAAGGCCCCGGCGTTGATGGGGGAGCGGAGCGGGGCGGGGAAGCTGGACTGGAAGAAAATGTTGGCCGTCATCACCAGGGTGGAGAACAGAAAGCTGGTCCAGCAGGCTGCCCTGGTGGCCTTTTTCCAGTACAGGCCGTACAGGAAGGGGGCCAGGAAGGCTCCGGCCAGCGCGCCCCAGGACACCCCCATGAGCTGGGCGATGAAGGTGACGCTGGACTTGTACTGGATGATGGCCAGCACCACCGAGATGGCGATGAACACCACGATGAGACACCGCATCACAAAGACCTGCTTCTTCTGGCTCATGTCCTTGACCAGATGGTCCCGGATCAGATCCAGGGTGAGGGTGGAGCTGGAGGTGAGCACCAGGGAGGACAGGGTGGACATGGAGGCGGACAGCACCAGGATCACCACCACCGCCATCAGCAGGTCGGGCAGGCCGGACAGCATGGTGGGGATCACCACGTCATAGCCCCCGACAGGGACCCCGTTCACCACCTCCATCTGGCCGGCGAACAGGCGGCCGAAGCCCCCGAGGAAGTAGCATCCCCCGGCCACCACCAGGGCGAACAGGGTGGAGATGACAGTGCCCGCGTCGATGGACTTCTCACTTTTGATGGCATAGAACTTCTGCACCATCTGAGGCAGGCCCCAGGTGCCCAGAGAGGTGAGCAGCACCACGCCCAGCAGATTCGCCGGGTCGGGGCCGAAGAAGGAGGCGAACACGCCGGGGGCGGAGGAGACGGCGGGGTCGCTCACCTGGGACAGCCCCTCCAGGGCGGCCAGGAAGCCCCCCTGGCTGTTGAGGACGGCCAGGATCACGGCGCAGATGCCGAAGAGCATGATGATGCCCTGAATGAAGTCGTTGATGGCGGTGGCCATATAGCCGCCGGCGATGACATAGACCCCGGTGAGCACCGCCATCACGATGACGCACACCGTATAGTCGATGTCAAAGGCCATGCCAAACAGCCGGGACAGCCCGTTGTACAGGCTGGCGGTGTAGGGGATGAGAAAGATGAAGATGATGACCGAGGCGGCCACCTTCAGAGAGGGGCTCCCGAACCGCTTGCCGAAAAACTCCGGCATGGTGGCGCTGTCCAGATGCTGGGACATGATGCGGGTGCGGCGGCCCAGCACCACCCAGGCCAGCAGCGAGCCGAGCAGGGCGTTTCCGATCCCCGCCCAGGTGGCGGCGATGCCGTATTTCCAGCCAAACTGTCCGGCGTAGCCTACAAAGACCACGGCGGAGAAATAGGAGGTGCCGTAGGCAAAGGCGGTGAGCCAGGGGCCCACCGAGCGTCCGCCCAGCACGAAGCCGTTGACGTCGGATGCGGTTTTCCGGCAGTACAGGCCGATGGCCACCATCACCGCAAAAAATACCAGGAGCATAGTCAGTTTGATGAGCATAGGGGATCCGTCCTCTCAGGTTGGAGTGTCCTGGGCCTGCTGCGCGCCCATCCCGGGGAAGGAGCGGGGCCGTGGAGCAGGTCTGGGCTATTTGCTGATTTGCTGTGTTGAAGTTTAACGCGGAAAAGCGTTGAAGTCAAGGGGGAAAATAAATTTTTTTCGGGAGGGGGGCGGACAGAGCGGCAGCTTGTGGAAAAAGCCGTTTCAACACGCTCCATCATGTTCCCCGATCCTTCTGTGTCCGGAGACGACAGAATTAAATAAATCAGGCGGAAAGCCCCGGTTTTCCAGGGTTTCCGCCTTTCTTGGCATAATCGTGTTCTTAGTTCCGCGTTCAGCGGCCTAAAATGTTCACTGGCTTGAGCCGCTCCTATTGACATTTCAGCGGCCTTGCACTATACTGAGCATAGAACAAGGGTGCTGCCAGCAAACGGTCAGTCCCCCTACCTGATTACAGAAGTAACCGCAGGCCGGGAAGCTAGGCGGTTACTTCTTTTTATTGGCCTGCATGAACAGGGCAATAATGGCAACGACTAAAATACCTGTCTGGATCAGATCAGAATATGTAACCATTGTCAGCCCCCCTTTCCATAAAGATCAGGGGGCAAGAAGCGCCCCTGATCGGGTCAGGGGAACGAACCGCTTGCCGTTTATCGGCAGCACCACAGAAAAAATACCACAGGATCTGACAAAATTCAAGGAATTACTGAATTCCTTCCACAGCTGTCTTCAATTTGTCCAAAGTTTTGTGATATAATAGACGCCACAAAGCACAGAGGAGGAAGGAAAGAATGGAGATTTCCGGATTTCAGGCGCTGCGGAGCGGGCTGCGGGACGTTCCGCCCAGGACGGCGGTGGTGGCCGCCGCCCACGACCCCCATACCTTGGAGGCGGTGTTCCAGGCCCAGCGGGACGGGCTGATCCGCCCCCTGCTGGTGGGGGAGCGGGACAAGATCCTGCGGATGGCAGAGGACTTGGGAGCCCCCATGCCGGAGGAGGATGTGGTGGACGCCCGGGATGACAGGGAGTGCGCCAACCGATCGGTGGAGCTGATCCGGCAGGGGCAGGGCCAGCTGCTCATCAAGGGACTGCTCCCCACCGGGACCCTGCTGGGGGCAGTGGTCCGGCGGGAGAGCGGGATCCGTGCGGCGGAACTGCTGTCCCATGTGGCCATTCTGGACGTCCCGGCCTACCACAAGCTCATGTTCATCACCGACGGAGGCATGGTGGTCGCCCCCGATCTGGAGCAGAAGCGGGCCATTTTGAAAAACGCCCTGGGCCTGTGCCGCTTTTTGGGGTATGAGGAGCCCAAGGCGGCGGTGCTGTGCGCCGTGGAGACCGTCAGCCCCCACATGGCGGAGACCGGGGACGGGGCCGCCCTGAAGGCGGAAGCGGAGCGGGGAGACTTTGGCCACTGTCAGGTGGAGGGCCCCATCTCCTTCGACCTGGCCACCGACCGCCAGGCCGCCCAGGTGAAGGGCTACCGCAGCCCGGTGGCCGGGGATGCGGACATCTTCCTGGTCCCCTCCATCACGGCGGGGAACCTGCTGGGCAAGGCCCTGTACGGTATGGCTGGGGGGAAGATGGCCGGGCTGGTGCTGGGGGCCTCGGTCCCCATCACGGTCAACTCCCGAGGGGCCGCGCCGGAAGAGAAGTACAACTCCATCGCCATCGCTGCGGCCATGGCCCGGTGAGGACTGGGCGAATACAAGATACAGGAGGAAGATCATGTCCCATCGACTGTTGATATTGAATCCCGGCTCCACCAGTACCAAGGCCGCCGTCTATGACGGGGAGCGCCAGACGGCCATGAAGAACATCGTCCACACCAACCAGGACCTGGCCCCCTACCCCAGCCTGTATGACCAGCTGGATTACCGGGTGGCCCTGGTGCGGGGCTGGCTGGCCCAGGAGGGGATAGACCTGTCCACCCTGTCGGCGGTGGTGGGCCGGGGCGGGATTATTCCCAACATCGTGGCCGGCGGCTATCTGGTGGATGACAACCTGGCCGACTGCCTGCGGAACTACCCGGTGTTCGACCACGCCTCCAACCTGGGGGGACTGATGGCGCGGTCCTTTGCCCAGCCCCTGGGGATCCCCGCCTACATCTATGACGCGGTGACCAGCGACGAGCTGGTTCCGGAGGCCCGGGTCACCGGCTTCAAGGAGGTCACGCGCACCAGCTTCTGCCATGTGCTCAACGCCCGGGCCACCTCCCACAAGTACGCGGAGACCCTGGGCCGGCGGTACGAGGACATGAACCTGGTGGTGGCCCACCTGGGGGGCGGGATCTCCATCTCCGCCCACCGCCACGGGCGCATCATCGATTCCGTCTCCGACGACGCGGGCCCCTTTTCCCCGGACCGGTCCGGCAGCCTGAATATGCTCTATGTGGTGGATCTGTGCTACTCGGGGAAGTACAGCAAAAAGGATATGCTGAAAAAGCTCCGGGGGGAGGGTGGGATGTCCGCCCTGCTGGGCACCCACGACTGCCGGGAGATCGAGCGCCGCATCCAGGAGGGGGACGAGTGGGCCGCCCTGGTCTATCAGGCCCAGGCCCTCCAGATCGCCAAGGGAGTGGGCATCATGCTGGGCTGCTTCACCGAGCTGATCGACGCGGTGATCCTCACCGGCGGCCTGGCCAACTCCAAAAAGCTGACGGGGATGGTCATCGACTACCTCCACAACCTGGTGAAGGTGGTGGTCATCCCGGGGGAGAACGAGATGGAGGCCCTGGCCCAGGGCGGACTGCGGATCCTGGATGGCCGGGAGCAGGTCCACATCTTTCGCCCCGCCTGCGCTTTGACGCCCTGAGTGGTGGAAAAAAGGTCCGTACCTGATAATAGGTACGGACCTTTTTCATTTGGGAGGGATGGAGCGGCTCACAGGGCGGCCGCGGCGAGGGGGCGGCGCTCCGGCGCGGGGGAGAGGCCCAGCTCGGCCACCAGCTGGGGCTCCGGGTCCAGATAGAGGCTGTGGCTGAAGCCGTCCAGCAGGGCAGCGTGGCCCTCTTCCCGGCTGGAGATCTCCACCTCGGCCAGGCCGGGGATCTTCATCAGCCGCAGCAGCATGGCGGTGTGGCTGTCCACACTGCCGTGCCGGGTCACCAGACCCAGCAGATTCCGCCGGTCCAGGGCAAGCACCTCGCTGGGAAGCAGCTCGTCAGAGACCAGGATCCCGGCGCGGGCGGCCAAGGGGTCCGGGGTCTTCAGCCCCAGCAGGCAGCGGATGACCCGGTTGGCAATGTCCCGGATGTCCGCCCCGCGGGCCCGCATATAGGGGCTGTCCATGCCGGCGAAGGCGCTGGAAAAATCACGCTCCACCGCCTGGACGGCGTATTCCGCCGTGGCGCGGCGGCTCCGGATGGTGGAGAGGACCCCATCCACCAGAGAGGCGTCCTCCAGCAGCATGGCGTGGATGGAAAAGATGGAGGCGGCCTGAGGGCCAAGCTCCACGCTGGCGGAGTCGTACAGGGCGGACAGCTGGAGAATGGCCCGGCGCTGGGCGGTGTGGAAGCGGTGGGTCTCCTCCTCCGGGGTGCGCCGGGATTCCGGCTCCGGATGGAAGGGCCTGCGCCGGTAGAAGCAGAGGGGACCGAACGCAAACTGGTCCAGGATCGATTTTCCAGTCAGGACCTGCACAGGATCACCGCCTTTGTGAGCCCGGGAAAATGTTTGGCTGGGCGCGGCCGGGTCCCGGATGCCCGGCCGGACTGCTTTGAGGGAATAAAATGGTATGATTTGATTATAGTGTCAATTTGTTGTTTTGTAAACGGGGAATAGTGTACAACATAAGTTGTAATGATTTGGTAAGAATCATGTGGGGGGAGCGGATCCGGTCGTTTTTTGGGGCGGTGGGATCAAAATCAAAGTCGGACAAATCAACACTTTACAGCGTTAAATAGCCGTGCTATAATAACAGGCAAAGCGGCTCCTCGCGTCCGCGCCGGGGGGAGCCGGACAGAAAAACGATTACCAAAGTACCGGGAGGTCATGTCCAATGGTTTCAAAACGTATGCTGGGGCTGGGCACTGCCCGCTCCGTGATCCGGGAGCTGTTTGAGTACGGCAATCAGCGGGCCGCCGTGGTGGGCCGGGAGAACGTGTACGACTTCTCTCTGGGCAATCCCAGCGTTCCCGCGCCCGACGCGGTGAATGAGGCGGCCATCCGCATCCTGCGGGAGCAGCCCGAGCTGATCCACTGCTACACCAGCGCCCAGGGGGACGCCGCGGCCCGCCAGCGCTTCGCGGATTCCCTCAACCGCCGCTTCGGCGGGGATTACACCGCCGACCAGCTTTACATCACGGTGGGGGCGGCGGCCTCCCTCTGCTGCGTGTTCCACGGGCTGACCTGCCCGGGGGATGAGTTCATCGTGTTTGCCCCCTATTTTCCTGAGTACAAGGTGTTTATCGAGGGGGCTGGGGCCAAAATGGTGCTGATCCCCCCGGAGATCGAGCACTTCCAGATCGACTTTGCCGCCTTTGAGCGGGCCCTCACCCCACACACCAAGGGCGTGGTGGTCAACTCCCCCAACAACCCCTCCGGCGTGGTCTACTCCCGGGAGACCCTGGAGCGGCTGGCGGAGATTTTAAGACAGAAGGAGGAGGAGTACGGCCACCCCATCTACCTCATCTCCGACGAGCCCTATCGGGAGATCGTGTTCTCCGGCTTCCAGGCCCCCTGGATCCCCCACCTGTACCGGGACACCATCGTGTGCTACTCCTTCAGCAAGTCCCTCTCCCTCCCCGGCGAGCGGCTGGGCTATGTGCTGGTCCCCGGACAGGCGGCCGATTCCGGCGAGGTGTACGCCGCGGTGGCCGGAGCGGGGCGGTCCCTGGGCTATGTGAACGCCCCCAGCCTGTTCCAGCAGGTGACCTCCCTGTGCTGTGACATGACCGCCGACCTGTCGGTGTATGAGCGCAACTGCAAGCTGCTGGTGCCCGCCCTGCGGGAGATGGGCTACCATGTGGCCGAGCCGGGCGGGGCCTTCTACCTGTTCCCCCGCAGCCTGGAGCCGGACGACCTGGCCTTCAGCGAGCGGGCCAAGCAGTTCGACCTGCTGCTGGTGCCCGGCTCCGGCTTCGGAGCCCCGGGCCACTTCCGTCTGGCCTACTGCGTCCAGACCGAGATGATCCAGCGGGCCCTGCCCAAGTTCCGGGCGCTGGCGGACTCCTACCGCTGAGATTGTGCGATGAAGAAAAACCGTCCCGACCGCTTTTCGCGGCCGGGACGGTTTTGTTTAACTCTTTTTTCGGCCTTTCGTGCCTTTGGTTCCCTTTTTGGAGGCGGCGGGCTTGGCCCAGCCCGCCTTGCGGACCGGCCGGTCGGACTGCTCCTGCTTCTCCACGGAGCGGCGGCCGCTGTACCGCTCCTTTCGGGGATTCCCCGGCCCCTTTTTGCCGCGGCCCGGGGCGGCTTTCTGCCCCCGGGGAGCACTGTTTTCCTCCCGGCGAGAGACGCTGGGGGCCTGTCCCTTGTCGGGGCGGATGAGGCAGCGCTTGCCGTAGCCGATGAGATCCTCACGGCCCGTTTTGTGGAGGGCCTCCAGCACTAGCTTCCGGTTTTGGGGCTTCCGCCACTGCATCAGCGCCCGCTGGAGGGCCTTGTCGTGGGGCGTCTTGGGGACGAACACCGGCTGCATGGTCCGGGGATCCAGGCCGGTGTACCACATACAGGTGGCCAGGGTGCCGGGAGTGGGGTAGAAGTCTTGCACCTGCTCCGGCATGTGCCCTTGCTTGTTCAGCCACTCGGCCAGCTGCACCGCATCTTCCAGGGTACAGCCCGGATGGGAGGAGATCAGGTAGGGCACCAGATACTGGTCCTTGCCGTACCGGCGGTTGAGCTTGAAATACTTCTCCCGGAATTTCTCATACACCTCGATGTGGGGCTTGCCCATGTAGTCCAGGGTGTGGGCCACACAGTGCTCCGGGGCCACCTTCAGCTGGCCGGAGATGTGGTGCTGGACCAGGTCGGTGAAAAACTCGCCGCTGGGGTCCTTCATCAGGAAGTCGAAGCGGATGCCCGAGCGGATGAACACCTTCTTCACCCCGGGGATGGCCCGCAGCTTCCGCAGCAGCATCATATAGTCGGTGTGGTCGGCGTCCAGGTTGGGGCAGGGCTCGGGGGCCAGACAGGCCCGGTTTTTGCACATCCCATGCTTGAGCTGCTTTTGGCAGGAGGGACGGCGGAAGGTGGCGGCGGGGCCGCCCACGTCGTGGATATACCCCTTGAAGCCCGGATGATGGGTCAGTGCAGTCACTTCCCGGATGACGCTCTCATGGCTGCGGCAGGAGATGGTGCGCCCCTGGTGGAAGGCCAGGGAGCAGAAATTGCACGCCCCGAAGCAGCCCCGGTTGTGGGTGACGGAGAAGCGCACCTCCTCAATGGCGGGAACGCCCCCCATCTCGTCATACATGGGGTGGGGCTCCCGGACATAGGGCAGCTCGGCCACCCGGTCCATCTCCGGCGTGGTCAGGGGGGCGGCGGGGGGATTGACGATGAGGAAGCGGTCTCCGTGCTTCTGGAGGATGGCTTTGCCTACCACCGCGTCGTGCTCCAGATACTCGGTCATATTGGCCCGGGCATAGGCGGCCTTGTCGGCGGCCACCTCCTCAAAGGAGGGGACCTCCACCTTGGGATAGACGCACTCGCCGGGGTGGCGGGCGGCCACACAGGTGCCCCGCACGTCGGTGATCTCCTCCACCGGGGTGCCGGAGGCGAGGCGGGACAGGATCTCCACCGAGGCCCGCTCCCCCATGCCATAGGTCAGGATGTCCGCCTGGGCGTCAAAGAGGATGGAGCGGCGCACCTTGTCCTCCCAGTAGTCATAGTGGGCGAAGCGGCGCAGGCTGGCCTCCAGGCCGCCGATGATGATGGGGATGTCCCCAAAGACCTCCCGCGCCCGGTTGGCGTACACCACAGTGGCGTGGTCGGGCCGCAGCCCCGCACGCCGACCGGGGGAGTAGGCGTCGTCGTGGCGGCGCTTTTTGGCGGCGGTGTAGTGGGCCACCATGGAGTCCAGGTTGCCGGCGGAGATCATCACCGCCAGCCGGGGCCGTCCCAGGGCGGAGAAGGCCGCCGGACCGCGCCAGTCGGGCTGGGCCAGGATGGCCACCCGATAGCCCTCGTCCTCCAGAAGACGGCCGATGATGGTGGGACCGAAGGAGGGGTGGTCCACATAAGCGTCCCCGGTGATGATGAGGACGTCATAATGGTCCCAGCCCCGGCGGGCCATGTCGTCCCGGCTGACGGGGAGGAACAGATCGCGGTCAAAGCTCATGGTATGCCTCTTTCCTGTTTGGTTTGGAGTGTGGGCCTGGCCGGATGGGGGCTCACAGCTGGAGCAGGATGCCCGCCGCGGCGGAAGCCAGGATGAACACGATGGGGTGGAGCTTCTTCAGGGGGGTCCACTTCATGCCCACGAAGACCGCCCCGGCCAGCAGGAGAGCGGGCCAGGAGATGGCCGGGAAGCTGTTGGGGGAGAGGTCACCGGCCACGGTGAACACAGAAAAGGCCACGCTCAGGCCGGCGGCGGTGATGAGGGCGGTGGAGGCGGGGCGGAGCCCGGAAAAGACGGCCTCTACCGACCGGCTGTGGCGGAATTTCTGCAAAAACCCGGCGATGATCAGAATGACGGCGATGGACGGGGTAATCAGGCCCAGGGTGGCCACCACCGCGCCCACGATGCCGCCCAGGGCGCCCAGCTCGGAGGCGCTCCCAATGTGGAAGCCCACATAGGTGGCCATGTTGACCCCCATGGGGCCGGGGGTGGACTCAGAGACGGCGATCATGGTGGTGAGCTCCTGGTTGGTGAACCAGCCGGTGGTCTCACCCATGTGCTGGAGGAAGGGGATGGTGGCCATGCCGCCGCCCACGGAGAACAGGCCGGTTTTGAAAAATTCATAGAACAGTCTCAGCAGGATCACCGCTCCTCACCTCCTTCCTTCTTGGGACGGAGCAGGGAGAGCAGCCAGCCCGCCGCTCCGGCCAGCACCACCAGAATGGCGGGGGAGGAGAGAAAGCCCAGCACCGCGCCGATGGGGGAGGCGGGGTCCAGGGGCAGCAGGCTGCCCGCCTCTGCCAGGGCCAGCACCGCCAGGAAGATACACACGGCGGGGGCGTTTTTCAAGGTGGTCTTTCCCAGCTTCAGCACGCTGACGGCGATCAGAGCCACCACACAGGCGTTGATGCCGCCCAGGGCGTGCTGTACCAGGGGGGAGTCGGCGAAGCTGCTGAGAAATGCGGCGATGAGGGTGATGATGATGAGGGAAGGGAACACCAGGCCCAGGGTGGCGACGACGCCGCCGGAGACGCCCCGGTACTTGTGTCCCACAAAGGTGGCCGTGTTCACGGCGATGATGCCGGGGGTGCACTGGCCGATGGCAAAGTAGTCGGTGAGCTCCTCCTCGGTGGCCCAGCCCTTCTTCTCCACCACCTCGCGCTGGAGGATGGGGAGCATGGCGTAGCCGCCGCCGAAGGTGCAGACCCCGATCTTGGAGAAGGTCCAAAACAGATCGCAGTAGAGATTCATAGCTTTATTAAGATCCTTTGTTCCAATTGATGTTGTTGGCCACCGGAGCGGCGTTCTGTGTTATTGCAGGCCCTCCAGCTCCTCCATCCACAGGGCGGAGACGGCATCGCTGGGCATCCGCCAGTCACCCCGGGGGGACAGGGTGACGGAGCCCACCTTGGGCCCGTCGGGGAGGCAGGAGCGCTTGAACTGCTGGGTGAAGAAGCGGCGGTAGAAGTTGTTCAGCCACTTCAGGATGGTGGCCCGGTCATAGGTCCGGCCCAGGGCGTGCTCCGCCAGGCGGAACACCTTCCGGGGCGGGAAGCCCCAGCGGACGGCGTAGTACAGGAAGAAGTCGTGGAGCTCATAGGGGCCCACCAGGTCCTCCGTCCGCTGGCTGATCTTCCCCTCAATGGCGGGGAGCAGCTCCGGGGAGACGGGGGTGTCCAGGATGTCGTCCAGCACGGCGGACAGCTTGGGGTCCTCACTGCCCTTGTCGTCGGAGATGAAGGAGACCAGATGGCGCACCAGGGTCTTGGGGATGCCGGCGTTGACGGCGTACATGGACATATGATCCCCGTTGTAGGTGGCCCAGCCCAGGGCCAGCTCAGACAGGTCGCCGGTGCCGATGACCATGCCGCCGGTCTGGTTGGCGATGTCCATGAGCACCTGGGTGCGCTCACGGGCCTGACCGTTTTCAAAGGTGACGGAGTGGTCCTCCATGGACTGGCCGATGTCCCGGAAGTGGACCTTCACCGCCTCGCCGATGTCGATGCGCTTCAGAGTGGCCCCCAGCCGCTGGGCCAGTTCCACGGCGTTGTCACGGGTGCGGTCGGTGGTGCCGAAGCAGGGCATGGTGACCGCGATGATGTCGCTCTCCGGCCGGTCCAGCAGCTTCATGGCCACGGCGGTGATGAGGATGGCCAGGGTGGAGTCCAGGCCCCCGGACAGCCCCACCACGGCGGTGCGGGCCCGGGTGTGCTCCAGCCGCTTTTTCAGGCCCAGGGCGGCGATCTTCAGGATCTCGTTGCACCGCTCCGCCCGGTCCTCCGCGTCGGCGGGGACGAAGGGGTTGGGGGAGACGTACCGGGTGAGCTTTGTCTCCCCCACCTTCAGGTGGAAGGAGACCCGGCCCACCCCCAGGCAGTGGGCCTCCGCCATGGGGTCCCGGGCCGGGGGGGTGAAGGTGGTGTTGCGGCGGCGCTCATAGGCCAGGCGCTGTACGTCGATCTCGCTGATGGTGAGCCCCGCGGCAAAGCGCCGCTCGGCCAGCAGGGAGCCGTTCTCCGCGATGATATTGTGTCCGCTGAACACCAGGTCGGTGGTGGACTCCCCCTCGCCGGCGTCGGCGTACACATAGCCGCACAGCAGGCGGCCCGACTGCCCCGCCACAAGATTGCGGCGGTAGTTCGCCTTGCCCACCGTCTCGTTGGAGGCGGACAGGTTCAGGATCAGGGTGGCGCCCGACCGGGCCAGGGCTGCGGAGGGGGGCTCCGGCGCCCACAGGTCCTCGCAGATCTCCACCCCGATGACCAGATCGGGGACCTCCTCACAGGCCCAGATCTGGCGGTCGGACAGGCATACATCCTGGCCGCACAGGGTGATCGTATGGTCCACATCCTTCCCGGAGGCGAACCAGCGCTTCTCGTAAAACTCCCCATAGTTGGGCAGGTGGACCTTGGGGACCAGGCCCAAGATCTCACCCTGCTGGATCAGGGCGGCGCAGTTGTACAGCTTGCCGTCCCACTTGTCCCGCACCGGCAGGCCCACGGCGGCCACCAGATCCAGGTTCCGGGTGGCCTCCAGAATGGTGTTCAGGCCCTCCTCCGCCCCGCAGAGCAGGGTGTCCTGTAAAAACAGGTCGCCGCAGGTATAGCCGGTGAGGCACAGCTCCGGCAGGCACAGCACCCGCACGCCCTGCTGGTCCGCCTCCCGCATCATGGTAAAGATCTGCTCCGCGTTATAATGGCAGTCCGCCACCCGGATCCTGGGGGTGCCGGCCGCTACTTTGACAAATCCGTCCCGCATAAGAAAAAATGACCTCCCTTGCAGTCTTTCATTCAGCACAGCTATCATACTCTAAACGGGGCGGAAAAGCAAGACAGACCGGCGGAAAAACCCGGGAGCCGGCCGGGGGCGGAGGGGAAAAAGAAAACCGGGAGCGGCCCCCGCGCCATGCGGAGGACCGCTCCCGGAGAGAGGCGGAACGCAGCTTGTTCCGGAGTCCCTGGGTCAGTGGGCCCAGAGTCCAATGTTGAAGGTGATGAGCACCGCGTTGAAGAAGTCGATGAACATCCCGCCCACCATGGGGATGGCGAAGTAGGCCACGGGGGAGGGGCCGTACTTCTTGGTGACCACCTGCATATTGGCCATGGCGTTGGAGGTGGCGCCCATGGAGAAGCCGATGAAGCCGGCGGTCATCACGGCGGCGTCGTAGTTGCGGCCCATGGCGCGGAACACAACGAAGTAGGAGAAGAGCACCATCACCACGCACTGGGCAACGAGACAGAGGATCATGGGCAGGGCCAGATCCACCAGCTCCCACAGCTTCAGGCCGGCCAGAGCCATGGCCAGGAAGATGGACAGGAACATATTGCCCATGGTGTCGATCTCCTCGGCGGGATACTCCACCTTCATGCCGTCCATCACGTTGCGGACTACCACGGCCACCAGCATGGCGCCGATATAGCCGGGGAAGGCCAGGCCGGTCAGGGCGGTGAGCCAGGTGCTCACCTGATTGCCGATGCCCACGGCCAGCAGAAGGACCATGAAGCCCTTGACAAAGCGGGGGCTGCTGCTGGAGAAGGTCTCGTCCTCGCTGGCGATGTCGGTGGCCAGGACCTCGGTGCTGGGGGCGTTGGCGCGGAGGGAGGCGCTGTCGGGGCGGAGCCCGTATTTGTGGATGAGGCGGCGGGCGGTGGGGCCGCCCATGATGGAGCCGGCCACCAGGCCGAAGGTGGCGGCGGCGATGGAGACCACGCTTCCGCCCGCCGCGCCCGCGGCCTCCAGCTCAGGCCCGTATGCGGCCGCTGTGCCGGGGCCGCCCACCAGGGCGATGGAGCCGCAGCCGATGCCCAGAAGAGGATCCTTGCCGAACAGGGCCATGATGCCGCCCCCCAGGAAATTCTGCACGGGGATCATGGCTACGGCCACCAGCAGGCAGAGGACCACCGCCTTGCCGCCCTTCAGAAGGGCGGGGATGCTGACGGTGAAGCCCACAGTGGTGAAGAACATGATCATAAAGACGCTCTGAAGGGTGTCGTCAAAGGTAATGGAGGCAGCTCCCGTGGAATAGAGGATGCAGTTCACGATGGAGAAGCACAGGCCGCCCACCAGGGGCGCGGGAATACAGTAGCGGTTCAGGAGGCTGATCTTGCTGGTGATCACGCCTCCCAGCCAGAACAGGAATGCGCCCAGCGCAACAGCGTGGTACATATTCAGACTGATCTCAAGCATAGTTGTACGGTCCTTTCTCTCTGTTATTTTGCTTTGCAAAGCTTCTCTGGACATCGGCCGCCCACACAGAGCAACGGCTTTTGCAAGTCAAAAAATACAGCATTTTGACGAAAAGGTCAAGGTATATTGCATAAAGAAAACGGATAAAGATGCTAAGAAATTGTTAATTACTCAAAAAAATACAAAAAACCTCAAAAAGATACAGGAGAAACGGACTGCCCGTTTGCGGCCAGTCCGGGAATGCAAAAAAACGGCGCGGACGAGATTCGTCCGCGCCGCTGAAAAAGAAGGGCATGAAGGGGGCTCAGCCCTGGTTCTGCGCCTCCACCAGGCGTACGCCGCAGTATTTCTCCCGCAGCTTGGGCTTTTCGATCTTGCCGGTGGGATTGCGGGGGATGTCGGCAAAGATGATCTTCCGGGGGCGCTTGTACCGGGGCAGATCCATGCAGAACTGCCGGATCTCGCTCTCGGTGCAGGTCATGCCCTGCTTGACCTGGATGATGGCGGCGGCGATCTCGCCCAGCCGTGCGTCCGGCAGGCCGATGACGGCCACGTCATGGACCTTGGGATAGGCGGAGAGGAAGTCCTCGATCTGGACGGGGTACAGATTCTCGCCGCCGGAGATGATCACGTCCTTTTTCCGGTCCACCAGGAAGATGAAGCCGTCCTTGTCCTGGCGGGCCATGTCGCCGGTGCGCAGCCACCCGTCCTTCAGCACCTCCGCGGTGGCCTCCGGATTGTGGTAGTAGCACACCATCACGCCGGGGCCCTTCACGCACAGCTCGCCCACATCCCCCTGGGGGACGGGCCGGAGCTGCTCGTCCACGATCTTGACCTCCCAGCCGTAGCCGGGCACGCCGATGGCGCCCACCTTGTCGATGTGGTCCATGCCCAGGTGGACACAGCCCGGGCCGGTGGACTCGGACAGGCCATAGTTGGTGTCATACTTGTGGTGGGGAAAATAGCGCATCCAGTGCTTGATGAGGGAGGGGGGCACGGGCTGGGCGCCGATGTGCATCAGCCGCCACTGGGAAAGCTGATAGTCCTCCAGCTTCAGGTCCCCACGGTCCAGGGCGGCCAGGATGTCCTGGCACCAGGGCACCAGCAGCCACACGATGGAGCAGCGCTCGGAGGAGACGGCCTGGAAGATGGCCTGGGGGGAGTTCCCCTTCAGAAGGACCGCCTTGCTCCCAGTGAACAGAGAACCGAACCAGTGCATCTTCGCGCCGGTGTGGTACAGGGGCGGGATGCACAGGAACACGTCGTCGTGGGTGGTGGCATGGTGGATGGCCTCCATCCGGGCGGACTGGGCCAGGGCGTGATGCTTAAGCAGGATGGCCTTGGGGAAGCCGGTGGTGCCGGAGGAGTAGTAGATGGCGGCCTCGTCCTCGTCGTCAATGAGCACCTTGGGGGCCATGCTGGAGCAGTTGGCGGTGGCCCGGTGATAGTCCTCGGCGAAGGAAGGGCAGGTGTCCCCCACGAAGAAGAGGAGCATCTGCTGGGAGATCTTGGGCACGATGGCCTCCACACGGCCGATGAACTCCGGGCCGAAGAACAGCACGTCCACGTCGGCCAGCTTGAGGCAGTAGTCGATCTCGTCGGAGGTATAACGGAAGTTCAGGGGCACCGCGATGGCCCCCGCCTTCAGGATGCCGAAGTAGATGGGCAGCCACTCCAGGCAGTTCATCAGCAGGATGGCCACCTTCTGCCCCTTCCGGATGCCCCGGCCCAGAAGCATATTGGCCACCCGGTTGGCCTTCTCGTCAAAGACCGACCAGGTGATGGCCCGGCGGTAGGGGACAGAGGAGGTGGGCTGGATCAGCTCGTACTCCTTCCAGGTCACCCGCTGGGCCTCCTGGATCTCGGGGTTGATCTCCACCAGGGCGATCTCCTCGCCGTATAGCTTGCTGTTGCGCTCCAGCAGATCCGTAATAGGCATGACAGTCAGATCCTTTCAAACGGGGAGGCCCCCAGATACTTCATTGATTTTACTCGTTGAAGTATCATAACCCGGAACAGGGAGAATGTCAAGGCCGATTTCTCCATTTTGGGGGACATTCCGACCGGTGGGCGGCGAAAAAATTTTTACGGAAAATTTCAAATTCCACGTTTGACCTTAATGCTTTAATGTGTTATAGTGTATAGCAATACGGATCGGCCCGATCTATCTGCGGGCCGGAAGGGAGGAGATGTCATGGCAAAGGCAGAGCGCCGGGAGCGGAATACCGCTTTGTATGAGACGATCCTGAAGCTGAGGGATCTGGAGGAGTGCCGCCGGTTCTTCGAGGACCTGTGTACCCCCACGGAGCTCCAGGCCATGGAGCAGCGTTTCGATGTGGCTGTCTACTTGCAGCAGGGGCTGGTCTATCTGGACATTCTGGAAAAGACCGGGGCCAGCAGCGCCACCATCAGCCGGGTGCGCCGGTCCATGCTGGACAACGGCGCCGGCGGCGTGGTGCAGAGCATCATTATCCGGGAGGGACTGGACAAGCCGGAGCCGCCGGAGGAATGACCCGGATCCGGGATCAAGTTTTGTATTTTGTAGGAAAGCAGGGGAAAAGAATGAAACAGCTGATGCTGGGCAACGCGGCCGTTGCCCGTGGACTTTATGAGGCGGGGTGCGGTGTGGTCTCCAGCTACCCCGGCACTCCCAGCACTGAGATCACCGAGGAGTGTGCCAAGTACGACGAGATCTATTGTGAGTGGGCGCCCAACGAGAAGGTGGCCATGGAGGTGGCCTTCGGGGCAAGCCTGGCGGGGAAGCGGTCCTTCTGCGGCATGAAGCACGTTGGGCTGAACGTGGCCGCCGACCCCCTGTTCACCATGAGCTACACCGGGGTGAACGGCGGCATAGTCATCGGCGTGGCCGATGACGCGGGGATGCACTCCTCTCAGAACGAGCAGGATTCCCGCCACTACGCCCGGGCGGCCAAGGTGCCCATGCTGGAGCCCTCCGACTCCAGTGAAGCCCTGGCCTTCGCCAAGCTGGCCTATGAGCTGTCCGAGCAGTTCGACACCCCGGTGCTGCTGAAGATGTGCACCCGGGTGGCCCACTCCCAGTCCATCGTGGACACGGCGGAGCGGGCGGAGCGGGAGACGATCCCCTATGAGAAGAACATCGCCAAGTATGTGATGATGCCCGGCAACGCCAAGCGCCGCCACCCAGTGGTGGAGGAGCGCACCCGGAAGCTGGCCCAGTGGGCGGAGACCGCCCCGGTCAACCGGGTGGAGGAGGGCGCTGACCACAAGATCGGCATCATCACCTCATCCACCAGCTATCAGTATGTGAAGGAGGTCTGCGGCGACCGCTTCCCCGTTTTGAAGCTGGGCATGGCATGGCCCCTGCCGGAGAAGCTGATCCGGGACTTTGCCGCCTCTGTGGATCTGCTCACCGTGGTGGAGGAGCTGGACGGCTTCATCGAGGCACACTGCCGGGCGATGGGCCTGGCCTTGGCGGGCAAGGATGTGTTCCCCTGCATCGATGAGTTCTCCCAGAACCTGGTGGCGGAGAAGCTGGGCCTGCCGGTCCACGCGGGGAGAAAGCTGGACGACCAGATCCCGCCCCGGCCCCCGGTCATGTGCGCCGGCTGCCCCCACCGGGGACTGTTCTACACCCTGAACAAAAATAAGTGTACGGTGCTGGGCGACATCGGCTGCTACACCCTGGGCGCGGTGGCCCCCCTGTCCGCCATGGACATGACCCTGTGCATGGGCGGCTCCATCTCCGCCATCCACGGCTTCAACAAGGCCCGGGGCGAAGAGAGCGAGCACAAGACGGTGGCCGTCATCGGCGACTCCACCTTCATGCACTCCGGCATGACCGGCCTGGCCAACATCGCCTACAACCAGTCTAACTCCACGGTCATTATCCTGGACAACTCCATCACCGGCATGACCGGCCACCAGCAGAACCCCACCACCGGCTTCAACATCAAGGGCGACCCCGCCGGGAAGATCGACCTGGAGGCCCTGTGCCGGGCCATGGGCTTCAACCGCGTCCGGGTGGTGGACCCCTATGACCTGAAGGAGACCGACCGGGCGGTGAAGGAGGAGCTGGCCGCCAATGAGCCCTCCGTCATCATCAGCCGCCGGCCCTGTGCCCTGCTGAAGTATGTGAAGCACAAGGCGCCGCTGAAGGTGAACACGGACAAGTGCATTGGCTGCAAGAGCTGCATGAGGATCGGCTGTCCCGCCATCTCAATGAAGGAGGGGAAGGCCCATGTGGACTTTACCCAGTGCGTGGGCTGCGGCGTATGCCAGCAGCTGTGTCCGGTGAGCGCCTTTGAGAGCACCGGCAAGGAGGGCTGAGAGATGGAAACAAAAAATATTATGATCGTGGGTGTGGGCGGACAGGGCTCCCTGCTGGCCAGCAAGTTGCTGGGCCATCTGCTGATGGAGCAGGGCTATGACGTGAAGGTGTCCGAGGTCCACGGAATGTCCCAACGGGGAGGCAGCGTGGTCACCTATGTACGCTACGGGGACAAGGTGTGCTCCCCGGTCATCGACCAGGGGGAGGCGGACTTCATCGTCTCCTTCGAGGTGCTGGAGGCCGCCCGCTGGCTGAGCTACTTAAAGCCCGACGGGCAGATCGTTACCAACACCCAGCAGATCGACCCCATGCCGGTCATCACCGGGGCGGCCCAATATCCGGAAAACCTGGTGGAGAAGATGAAGGCCGCCGGGGCCAGGGTGGACGCCCTGGACTGCCTGAAGCTGGCCGAGGAGGCGGGCTCCTCAAAGGCGGTGAACCTGGTGCTCATGGGCCGGCTGTCCCACTACTTCGACCTGCCCGAGGAGGCGTGGATGAAGTCACTGGAGGCCTGTGTGCCCGCAAAATTCCTGGAGCTGAATAAGAGAGCGTTTGAGCTGGGGAAGAACGCATAAGGCAGCCGGAAATTTGAAAAGGCGGTGTAGTTTGCGGGACAAGAGATTACAGAAGTTGGAGCGCCACTTTGCTGTCCTGTGTAACGGGGCAAAGGTGAACATATTAAACTATCACCTGAAACGGGAAGCGGACGGCAGTCTGGTTTTAGAGCTTATTACGAAGATCAGAAGCCCAGTGCTGTCACAAGGGGTGGTTGAGTTTGAAATGAACGACAGTGGAGCACTGCATTTTTCCGGCAAATGGATGGGCGAATTTCACCAGCCGAATGTCACCCGGTATTACTATCTGGTCAAACAGCAATTATATCCGAACGAAGAACAAGTTGGGACTTAGGGGGAGCAGGATGGGAAGTGTTCTGCTGGTGGGCGCCGGCGGCGCCCTTGGGGCTGTGGGCCGCTATGGGCTGAGCCTGCTCCCCTGGCGGGGAGATTTTCCCCTCCCGACCCTGCTGACCAATCTGCTGGGGGCGGTGCTCATCGGCTTCATCGCCGGGCTGGCAGGCCGGGGGCGGCTGCCCTCCGGATGGACCCTGTTCTGGAAAACCGGCGTGTGCGGCGGCTTTACCACCTTTTCCACCTTCTCTCTGGAGAGCCTGACCCTGCTGGAGCGGGGGCGGTGGCTGCTGGGCGGGGGCTATATGGTCCTCAGCGTGGCGCTGTGCCTGCTGGGGGCGGCCCTGGGACAGAGGCTGAGCCGGCTGTGACGTTATGAGCCTTTCGGGCTTCCGGGACCCGGCGGTCATGCCCCTGTGGACCAATTGAACTGAGTTCTTTTTGATCCTTTTTCTTGCAAGAAAAAGGATGGATTCTGAAAGCGAAGAGAGATGATCCCCATGGAACGTTATTATCAGCCTGAGATCGAGTGTGCCAGTCAGGAGCAGATCCGCGCCTGGCAGGACGAGCGCCTGGTGAAGCAGGTGCGCAATGTGTGGGACAACGTGCCCTACTACCGCAAAAAGATGGAGGAGAAGGGGTTGACCCCCGATGACATCCAGGGCGTGGCCGACCTGCACAAGCTGCCCTTTGTCACCAAGGCTGACCTGCGGGAGGCCTATCCCTACGGCCTGGTGGCCCGGCCGCTGAAGGACTGTGTGCGCATCCAGTCCACCTCCGGCACCACAGGTAAGCGGGTGGTGGCCTTCTACACCCAGCACGACATCGACCTGTGGGAGGACTGCTGTGCCCGGGCCCTGATGGCCGCCGGAGCCACCGATGAGGATGTGTGCCAGGTGTCCTATGGCTATGGCCTGTTCACCGGCGGACCCGGACTCAACGGAGGCAGCCACAAGGTGGGCTGTCTCACCGTGCCCACCTCCTCAGGGAATACAGAGCGTCAGATCATGTTCATTAAGGACCTGAACGCCACCATCCTGTGCTGCACCCCCTCCTATGCCGCCTATCTGGGTGAGTCTATGAGGGAGATGGGCATGACCCCGGAGCAGATCCCTCTGAAGGCGGGCATCTTCGGGGCGGAGGCCTGGAGCGAGGAGATGCGCCAGGACATCCAGAATACCCTGGGTATTAAAGCCTATGATATATACGGCCTGACGGAGCTGTCCGGTCCCGGCGTGGCCTTCGAGTGCTCCGCCCAGTCCGGGATGCACATCAACGAGGACCACTTCATCGCCGAGATCATCGACCCGGATACCGGCGAGGTGCTGCCCGAGGGCAGCAAGGGCGAGCTGGTGTTCACCTCCATCACCAAGGAGGCATTCCCCCTGCTGCGCTACCGCACCCGGGACATCTGTATGCTCACCCGGGAGAAGTGCTCCTGCGGCCGCACCCATGTGAAGATGTGCAAGCCCATGGGCCGCTCCGACGATATGCTCATCATCCGGGGGGTCAACGTGTTCCCCTCTCAGATCGAGACCGTGCTGCTCAATCACGGCTATCCCGCCAACTATCAGATCATTGTGGACCGGGTGAAGTCCACCGACACCCTGGACGTCCAGGTGGAGATGACCCCCGAGATGTTCACCGACAACCTGGGCGAGATCGACCGCCGGCAGAAGGAGCTGGTGGCCGGCCTGCGCTCCATGCTGGGCCTGGCGGCGAAGGTCACTCTGGTGGCGCCCAAGTCCATCGTCCGCAGCGAGGGCAAGGCGGTGCGCGTCATTGACAAGCGCAAGATTTAAGGAGGGAAAACCATGAGCATCAAGCAGATCTCTGTTTTTGTGGAGAATAAGCCGGGGGCCCTGTATGGACTGACCGGGGTGCTGGCCCAGAACGGGGTGGACCTGCGGGCCCTCTCTCTGGCCGAGACCAGCGAGTTCGGTATCGTGCGGATCATTGTGGATAACCTGTACCGGGCCACCACGGTGCTGAAGGATGCGGGCTATGTCCACAGCCTGACCCCTGTGGTGGGGGTGGCCATCCCCGATGTGCCTGGCGGGCTGAATAAGGTCCTCCAGGTCCTCACCGATGCCCGGGTGAATGTGGAATATATGTATGCCTTCCTGGGCGGGCACGATGTGGACCGGGCCTATATGATCTTCCGGGTGGCGGACGAGGGCGCGGCTGAGGCCGCCCTGGCCGCCCGGGGCATCCGTACCCTGGAGCAGGAGGAGATCGAAGCCCTGTGAGGGGGTTGCGCTCCCCTCAGGACAGATCAACGGAACAGATCCGCGCCGGCAGCTGCCGGCGCGGATCGTTTTTATGTTCTTAGAGGGTGAAAGTTTCCACATCCGGGGCGGCGGCGGAGAAAAAACGGAGCATCCCGAAGCTGCATGGACTTTCAATATCAGCCATGCTTACTCAGGAGTCAGAGGGGAAACGAAGCTTCCCACAAGGCTCTCTTGCTTTCGTATTTCTTTCAAAACGCCCAAAAACATCCAGGGGCCGCATGGACTCCTGATTCAGACGAACCTCACCTGGGAGTCAGAAGCGAAACGAAGTTTCCCACAATTCTCTTGCTTTCGTATTTCTTTCAAAACGCCCAAAAACATCCCGGAGCCGTATAGACTTCCAATCCCAATATGCCTCACCTGGGAGTCAGAAGCGAAACGAAGTTTCGCACAAGGTTCTTTTGCTTCCTTTTCTTTCAAGAAAAGGAAGAGAGCTTGTCCAGACCCAGCTTCAGGCGGCGGACGGTCTCCTCGCGGCCTAGGATGTGGCAGATCTCTACGGCTCCGCCGGGGGTGACCGACTTGCCGGCGGCGGCGATGCGCACCGGCCACATGAGCAGGGCGTTTTTCACCCCCAGGCCCTCGGCCAGCCCCACCAGGCTGTCGTGGATCATGGCCTCGCTCCAGCTGGGCAGGTTGGCCAGCATCCCAATGGCGGCGGAGAGCATCTCCCGGGAGGAGTCCAGGGTGGACTTGGATTTCTTGTTGGCGAACAGGTTCACATCATAGTCGGGCAGGGCGTCGAAGAAGTCCACCTTCTCCGGGATGTCGGTGAGCTTCTCGCACCGGGCCTGGAGCAGGCCGGCGATCTTGGCCGCGTCCAGCTTGGGATCCTTCACCGCCTGGCGGATATAGGGCTCAGCCACCTTTGCAAACTCCTCCGGAGCCATGGCCCGCAGGTACAGGGCGTTGAAGTGGGTGAGCTTCTCAATGTCAAAGATAGCGGGGGACTTGGACACGCCGGTGAGCTCGAAGGCGTCCACCAGCTGGTCCAGGGTGAAGATCTCCTGCTCCGCCAGGTCGCCCTTGGGGGACCAGCCCAGCAGGGCCACATAGTTCAGAATGGCATCCGTGAGGAAGCCCTGGGCCTTCAGATCCTCATAGGAGGGGTCGCCGTGGCGCTTGGACATCTTGTGCTGGGCGTCCCGCATGACGGGGGAGCAGTGGACGTAGGTGGGCACCTCCCAGCCGAAGGCCTGGTACAGCAGATCGTACTTGGGGGCGGAGGACAGGTACTCACTGCCCCGGACCACATGGGTGATGCCCATGAGGTGGTCATCGATCACGTTGGCAAAATTATAGGTGGGCAGACCGTCCCGCTTGATGAGCACCTGGTCGTCCAGAGTCTTGTTCTCCACGGTGATGTCGCCGAAGATGGCGTCGTGGAAGGTGGTGGAGCCCTCGGCGGGGATCTTTTGGCGGATGACATAGGGCTCGCCGGCGTCCACCCGGGCCTGAGCCTCAGCGGGGCTCAGGGCGCGGCAGGGGTCCTCCGCCCGGTCGAATTCACCGGAGTCCTCCTCCGACTCCGCCTTTTCGCAGAAGCAGTAGTAGGCGTGGCCCTTCTCCACCAGAAGCCGGGCGTACTTCCCGTAGGTGTCCCGCCGCTCCGTCTGGATATAGGGGGCCACCGGGCCGCCCACGTCGGGGCCCTCGTCGTGGTCCAGATGGCACTCGGCCAGAGTGCGGTAAATGACCTCTGTGGCGCCCTCCACCTGACGGGTCTGGTCGGTGTCCTCAATGCGCAGGATAAATGTGCCCTGGTTGTGCCGGGCGATGAGCCAGGTGTACAGGGCGGTGCGCAGATTGCCCACGTGCATATAGCCGGTGGGAGAGGGGGCGAATCGGGTGCGGACCTTCCCCTTGGGGATCTTGGCCTCCATCTCCTCAAAATATGTCATGTCCAGTGCCATACTGTTTCCCTCCATCCCGGCGCCGTGCGCCGGTTTCTCTTGCTATGATGCACTATTATAGTGGATTTCCCACGGTTTGACAAGGGGTGGGAGTCCGTTCATGGAGGCTCCCTGAACGGATCCGGAGCGTCAAACAGGGCGCGCTGCAAAATGGGCGGCTCAAATCAGCACCAAGGAAGGCGGAAGAGGATGGCGGTCGTGACGATCATATCCAAATGGGGACCGGCAACGATTTTCCTGATGTGGATCTGTTGATTTTTCATTATTTTTTTGAACTGTATTGACTTTTTTTGCTTGTTATGTCAGTCTAAGCATAGATCAACGGTTCTGAGGTATCGGTTGCTGGATCCATATCAATTTGAAGGAGGTCTAAAAAGGCATGAAAAAGTTTCTTTCGTCCCTGATCGCAGTTCTGATGACGCTTTCCCTGGCTGTCCCAGCCCTTGCCGCTGAAATGGCCCCTATCTGCGAGATCGATTCTTCTTCCGTCAAACCCCTTGAACTCACTCTTGTTGACCGGCAGATCACTCCCCGCGGCCGTGTAGATGTCTACTCATTCTATATTCCCGACAGTGGTGATTACTATGAAGTTCCTGATTTCCGTGGTGAGTACACCGATGGATCTCACATTACGATCAAGGGAACGTGGAAGCCTACATACGCAAGGCTGAATGTGATGCTCAAGGATAGGAACGCCGGAACATCGGTTTACAGTTATATTGACTGCAATGAGCCAACCACCTTTACCCTGTGGAACCATTCTGAATGGGGTTGTTTCCTCAAAGCGGAGGAAAAGAATGTTTCTGGAACGATCAGCGTTGAAGTATCTTAAATTTGAACCTGGAAGCCAGCTCTTTTTCAAAGGGCTGGCTTCATTTTGCGTTTATGGCTCCTGGAAAACGCCGCATCCCGCCCGGAAACGGCAGATCCGCGGCAAAGCGCGGGGGAAAGAGGGGAAAAGAGGGGGGGCCGGCAGAAAGTCCAAAATTCCAGGAAAATTTTTACGAAAAAAAGAACCGGGAAAGGTTTGACAATTGGTTACGAATATGTTACAATTCGGTTACAACATGAAAATCGCATTAAAATCTCAAGGAGGAATTCCATGGCATCCGAAAAGCTCCCTCTTTCCTATAAAGGGCACCCCCTTCGCCGGAAGGACAACCTGATTTACTACGGCACGATGGCCGAGAAATATATCATCATGCTCCAGGTGCTGGCCACCCAGAAGGTGAACGATCTGGAGGTAGCCACCAAGGTGAGCGTGCAGCTTCAGCTCACCGACCCGGACCTGAAGAGCCGGGACCGCGTGGTCAAGAAAAGCGAGAAGGATAACCTCTACGCCGCAATGGACGTGGCTGCGGTCTGGCTGGACCGGGCGCTGAGCGGTAAGTAAGCCCCCTCATCCCTGTACAAACGATACTGTGTAAAGAGAGAATGGAGGAACCCCCACCATGCACCTGTCCAGAGCCCTGACCGCGAAGCTGGCCGCCTGTATCCTGGCGGTCACCGCTGTGATCACCCCTTCCTTTGCAGCCTCTGTGGGCACCGTTGTGAGCGACTCCGGCCTGAATATCCGGGCGGAGGCCAGCGCCGAGTCCCAGGTCCTCACCACCCTGTCCAGCGGGACCCAGGTGGATGTGCTGAGCACCACCGGAGACGGCAAGTGGCATAAAATTTCCTACAACGGGACCACCGGCTTTGTGACCGGCGACTACCTGAAGGTCACGGAGGAAAAGATCTACGGCCAGGTCGTGGCCGGTCCCCTGAACGTCCGCTCCGGCCCCAGCGCCGGCGCGGAGAAGGTGGATTCCCTGTCGGTGGGGACCATCGTGGAGATCGAGGAGCTGATCGGCGGAGCCGGAGGCTGGTATCAGATCGACGGCGGCTATGTCAGCAGCGACTATGTGGCGCAGGTGGACGCGGCGGCAGCCTCTGCCGCCGGAAAGGGCAGCGAGATCGCCCAGTTCGCCCAGCAGTATGTGGGCTACCCCTATGTCTACGGCGGTTCCAGCCCCAGCGGCTTTGACTGCTCCGGCTTTGTGACCTATGTGTGCAAGCACTTCGGCTACTCCGTCAACCGCACTGCCTCCGCGCAGATGGACAACGGCACCGCCGTCTCCAAGAGCCAGCTTCAGCCCGGCGACCTGGTGTTCTTTAACAACGGCAACAGCAGCAAGCGGGCCACCCATGTGGGCATCTACATCGGCGGGAACCAGTTTGTCCACGCCTCCACCCCCACCGTGGGCGTCATCGTCAGCGACATGGACTCCGCCTATTACGGCACCGGGTTCGTGGGCGCGCGCCGCCTGGCCTGAGGTCTGAACATAAAACGAACGTAAAACAGCGGCAGAGCGTGAATGCTCTGCCGCTGTTTTTTGCGCGCAAAAACGGAGCCCCATCGTGCCGGATGGGGCTCCGCTGTGTTGGGAAGGCCTAAACTCAGTCCGGGAAGACCTCTGCCGGGTCCCGGGGTCCCTGGGGATCGGCCTGCCTGGCCTCCTCCACCCGCTTTTCCCGCTCGGCCAGGCCCTGGAGGACCTGAATGGCATAGTCGATGGCGGGGATGGCACGGGCGGAGCAGTATTGACGGACCTGCTTCAATTCATGGATCGCGTTCTGAGCGGTCATAAGACGCGCCCCCTCTCCCTTTATTCTATTCCTATTGTAGCACGGGAAGGGGCCTGTGTGCAAGGGTGGCGGAAAAAATATCCGGTTCACCCCGCGCTGCCCAGAAGGAGCAGGACCACGGCCAGCCCCAGCAGGCAGCAGGAGAGGGGCCCGCCGGGGCGGACAGCCCCCGTGAAGGGGAGCAGGGCGGCCCCGGCGGCGGTGAGCCGCCCCAGCCAGAGCAGCCGCCTGGCGTCCACGGTCAGTACTCCTTCCGCTCCGCGACCTGGCAGGAGACCAGGAAGGAGACCGCCAGCCCCGCCAGAGCGGCCAGGGGGACCAGGGCGAACCCCGCCGCGGCCTGGCTGGGCTGAAGGCGGTCCAGGAAGGACAGGTCCAGAATATCGGCCTTGGCCAGCAGGAACAGCAGGATGAAGGGGAGGAAGGTGACGGCGAACAGGAAGGGGCGGGCCTTCTCCGGCCCCAGCCGGTAGTTCAGGGGGAACATGACGTCCACAATGAACAGGGCGGCGCCCAGAGAGACCAGCTGAGTCCCCAGACTCTCCCACAGATCGGCGGAGCCGGTGAAGGAGAGCAGGACGGCGGAGACCGCCCCGATGGCTGCCACCGCCAGCATGAGCAGGAGGACGAACAGATAGCGTCCCCCCACGAGCTGCCGGGGGGAGAGGGGGAGGGTGCGGGCATACCGGTCCCACCGGGCGAACTCGTCATAGGAGAAGGCAGAGATGGGCAGGATCATCAGGATCACCGCGCAGAAGGCGGTGACAAAGGTGAGGTCGAAGATGCCCAGCAGAGCCATCCCCAGATAGCCCAGCAGGAACAGCACATACAGCCGCAGGGTCTTTCGCAGCACAAGAAAATCCTTCCAGATCAGTCCGCACACAGGGACTCCCCCTTTCCGATGAACAGCATGATGTCCTCCAGAGTGGCCGGATCCACCGTCAGGCCGGGATACTTCCTCCGAAAAGCCTCCCGGTCGGCGGTGAGGCCCTCGCACCCGAAGGTGCCCCTCCGTACCCGCAGCAGGTCGCCGGGCTGGATGGCGGCCAGGTCGGCGGCGGAGCAGCCCACCCGGCCATAGCGGTCCAGCAGCTCATCCTTGGGCTGGGACAGGGCGACGCGCCCCTGATGGAGATAGGTGATGTAGTCCGCCGCCTTCTCCAGGTCGCTGGTGATGTGGCTGGAGATGAGGATGGCGTGGTCCTCGTCACAGATGAAGCTTAAAAATTCGTCCAGGATCTCGTCCCGGACCACCGGGTCCAGGCCGGCGGTGGCCTCGTCCAGGATCAGAAGCTGGGGCCGGTGGGCCAGGGCGGCGGCCAGGGAGAGCTTCATCTTCATGCCCCGGGAGAAGGTCTTGACAAGGCTCTTCCCGGGCAGGCGGAATTTGTCCAGATAGTCCCGGTACAGCCCGTTGTCCCAGGAGGGATAGACGGGGGCCAGGATGCGCTCCAGATCCCGGGGCCGGAGCGCGTCGTGGAAAAAGCACTCGTCCAGCACCACGCCCACGCCGGCCTTGGCCGCCCGCTCCTCCCGCAGACTGTCCCGCCCCAGAAGGGTGATCTCCCCCGCGTCCCGGCGGACCAGGTTCAGGATGCACTTGATGGTGGTGGTCTTGCCCGCCCCGTTTTCCCCGATCAGCCCCATGATGGTGCCGCCGGGGAGGGTGAGGTCGACGTCTTGAAGGGAGAAGTCCGGATAGGACTTGCACAGCCCCTTGATCTCAATACAATTTGTCATAATTCGTCCCCTTGATACAATAAGGTCAGAAGCTCCTGCATTTCCGACAGGGAGAAGCCGCCCTTGCGGGCCTCATCCACGGCCAGGGCGAGGACGTCCTCCACCCGGCGCAGCTGGGCCTCCCGCAGCAGCTCCCGGTTCTGCGGGGCCACGAAGCAGCCTTTTCCCGGGACATTGTCCAAAAAACCGTCCCGCTCCAGCTCCTCGTAGGCCCGCTTGGTGGTGATGACCGAGATCCGCAGCTCCTTGGCCAGCACGCGCATGGAGGGCAGGGCGTCCCCCGCCGACAGCGCGCCGGCCAGGATCTGCTCCTTGACCTGGTCCGCGATCTGTTCATAGATGGGTTTTCCGCTGGAGTTACTGAGAATGATGTCCATATTTGATCCCTTCCAGACGGGGCGGCTGTCTGCCCTGCGCATGGGTCAGGCGCTTCGGCGTCCGGTGTGCCTTTCTGATATAGCGTATATATACTATATGCACAGTATATATGAACGGCATACAGTTGTCAAGGGGGAGTTCCCGGTCTCCGAAAGAAATATTTCCCCACATTCCGGCCGGAAGGATTGACACTTCTTTTCCTCTTTACTATAATAAAATACTATCCCGGCCCTGTTTCTTTTGGCGCGGGACAGTATTTTATCTTTGAAAGGGGTTCTCCCAAATGAGTGACCAGCGTGTTTACAACTTCTCCGCAGGACCTTCCATGCTCCCCCTCTCCGCCCTGGAGCGCGCGGGATCAGAGATCGCCAACTACCGTGGTTCCGGTATGTCCGTGATGGAGATGAGTCACCGCTCAAAGGTCTTTTTGCGGATTTTTGAGGAGACCCAGGAAAAGCTGCGCCGCCTGATGCGGGTGCCCGACGGCTATCGGGTCCTTCTGCTCCAGACCGGCGCCTCCGGCCAGTTCTCCATGATCCCGCTGAACCTGATGGGCCGCACCGGGAAGGCGGACTACGCCGTTACAGGCAACTTCTCCTCCATCGCCATGAAGGAGGCCAAAAAGTACGGCATGGTGAACATCGCCGCCGACTCCGGGGACCGGGACCACTCCTACATCCCCGCCCAGGAGCAGCTGAAGCTGGACCCGGAGGCCAGCTACTTCTACTACTGCGCCAATAACACCATTTACGGCACCGAGTGGCAGTACGTTCCTGAGACGGGCGCTGTGCCCCTGGTGTGTGATATGTCCTCTGACATTCTCTCCCGCCCGGTGGACCTGTCCAAATTCGGCATCGTCTACGCCGGCGCGCAGAAGAACATGGCCCCCGCCGGGCTGACGGTGGTCATCATCCGGGAGGATCTGGCTGGCCACGAGCTGCCCTTCACCCCCCTGATTATGAACTACCAGACCATGATCGAAAAGGACTCCATGTACAACACCCCGCCCTGCTGGTGCATCTATATGCTGGGCCTCACCCTGGACTGGGTGGAGGAGCAGGGGGGCGTGGAAGGGATGGAGAAGCTGCGCACTCTGCGCTCCTCCATGCTGTATGACACCCTGGACAGCTCCCGGCTGTTCCGCTGCCACGCGGAGAAGGGCTCCCGCTCCGGGATGAACGTCACCTTCCGCACCGGGGACGAGGCGCTGGACGCCAAGTTCGTGGCGGAGGCCGCGGAGGCTGGCTTCGTCAACCTGAAGGGACACCGCAAGACCGGCGGGATGCGGGCCAGTATCTATAACGCTATGCCTGTGGAGGGCGTGGAGCGCCTGTGCCAATTCATCCGGGAGTTCGACCGGAACAACTGAGCGCCCGTGGGATAGGGCATTCCTATTACAACATAGATTCGAGGTTTTTTATTATGTACCGCATCAAAACCTTAAATAAGATTTCCAGCGCCGGTCTGGATCTGCTGGATCAGACCCGCTTCCAGGTGGGCGGCGAGGTGGAGAACGAGGACGGCGTCCTGGTCCGCTCCGCCCCCATGCACGACTATGTGTTTCCGGAGGAGCTGCGGGCCATCGCCCGGGCGGGCGCGGGGACCAACAACATCCCCATCGACCGCTGCTCGGAAAACGGCATCGTGGTGTTCAACACCCCCGGCGCCAACGCCAACGCGGTGAAGGAGCTGGTTTTGGCCGCCCTGCTCATCGCCTCCCGGGACATCCTGGGCGGCGCCGAGTGGGTGCAGGAGCAGGTCCACACCCCCGGGGTGGACCTGACCGCCGTGGTGGAGAAGGGGAAGTCCGCCTTCGCCGGGCCGGAGCTGTACCGCAAGACCCTGGGCGTGATCGGCCTGGGGGCCATCGGCGCGCTGGTGTGCAACATCGCCCTGGAGCTGGGGATGGACGTATACGGCTATGACCCCTTCCTGTCGGTGGAGGCCGCCCTGCGCCTGGACCGCCATGTCCATGTGGTAAAAAATGTGGACGAGCTGTACCGGGCGTCCGACTACATCACCATCCACATCCCCTATAACAACAGCACCAAGGACTTTATCAACGCGGAGTCCATTGCCAAGATGAAGGGTCAGGTCCGGATCCTGAACCTGGCCCGGGGCGGTCTGGTGAACGACGACGACATGATCCAGGCCCTGGAGTCCGGCCGGGTGGCCCGGTATGTCACCGATTTCCCCGATGAAAAGATCGCGGTGGCGGCTCATGTGGTGGCCCTGCCCCACCTGGGCGCCTCCACGCCGGAGAGCGAGGAGAACTGCGCCCGCATGGCGGCGGACCAGCTGAAGGACTATCTGCTCAACGGCAACGTCAAGAACTCGGTGAACCTGCCCAACGTGGCGCAGGAGTGGAGCGGGATCTCCCGGGTGTGCCTGATCCATCAGAACATTCCGGCCATGCTGACCAAGATCACCTCTATCCTCTCCAAGGAGGGGGTCAACGTGGAGAACCTGACCAACAAGTCCAAGAAGGACTACGCCTATACCATGGTGGATCTGAACAGCCGCATCAAGGATAAGGTGGCCGAGGAGCTGCGGGCCATCCCGGGTATGATCCGGGTCCGGGTTCTGAATCATTGAGGCCGCTGCGCCTGCAGTATAACGCGCCGGTGGTGCTGACCTTCTCCCTGCTGTCCCTGGGGGCGCTGATTTTTGGGATGCTCACGGGGGGCGGGAGTACCCGGCTGTTGTTCTGCGTCTACCGCGCCCCGCTCACCGACCCGTTGACCTATGTGAGGATGTTCACCCATGTGCTGGGCCATGCCAATTATACCCACTTTATCGGCAACATCATGTTGCTGCTGGTGATCGGGCCGCCTCTGGAGGAGAAGTACGGCAGCAGGCGGCTGCTGGGCTGCGTGGTCCTGACCGCCCTGATCTCCGGCCTGGTGCAGTTCCTCCTGTTCCCTGGCTCCGCCCTGCTGGGGGCCAGCGGCATCGTATTTATGATGATCGTGCTGTCCTCTCTGGCCGGGATGCGGGAGGGGGAGGTGCCGCTGACCCTGGTGCTGGTGGTGCTCCTCTATCTGGGGGGCGAGGTGGTGGACGCCGCGACCGCACGGGACAGCGTCTCACAGCTGACCCACATTGTGGGCGGCCTGTGCGGTGCGGGGCTGGGCTTTGCTATGGGCCGCGGCCGCAGGATATAAGACAAAAATGACCGGGGTGCGTTTCCACTGGGAACGCACCCCGGTTTTTCATACAAAAACGGAACCGGACGTCCCGTGGAGCGTCCGGTTCAGTGCGTGATGGAGACATTGCTGGAATCCTGGGCCGTCCGGTGGCTCAGGGCCTGTTCCTGGATCCAGCCCAGCTTCCGCCAGTAAAAAAGCGCGGTGACCAGAGGTGGTATCAGGTCGGAGATGGGTTCCGCCCAGAAGGTGGACGCCGCACCGAAGGTGGCGGGCAGAGTGAACAGGGCCGCGAAATAGACAGCCTTTCGGAAGAAGGACAGGGGGAGGGAAAACTGCATCATCCCCATGCCGTTCAGTCCTTCTACAATGGTGTACTGCACCGCCAGTGGGATCACACCGATGGAAAAGATGCGGATGACAGTCACGGCCAGGGCAGAAATCTGAGGATCCGGTGTAAAAATATGGGTGAAGGGGGCGGCCAGCAGCAGCCCCACCAGACACAGAGTGGTGGTATAGGCCAGGGAGAGGAGCAGGGTGTACTTCTGGGCCTCCAGGATGCGTTTGGGCTGGCCGGCCCCCAGGTTGTACCCCAGGATAGAGGCCGTCCCGGCAGCAATGCCGTCCAGAGGCATAGTGACCACCAGCATGAAGCTCTGGGCGACGGTGGCCGCGGCTACCAGCAGGTCCCCTTGCTCCGGGCCGCCGTACCGCTGGAGCACCGCGTTGAGGGCGATGATCATCATATTATCCACCGCAATGATGACAAAGGGGGTCAGGCCGGTGAGCAGGATACGCAGCATGGTCCGCAGGCTGTATCCGCCGAAGGTGATGCGCACCGGCGGAATCGGACCGAACAGAAAACGAAGCACAAACAGACAGCTTGCCAGCTGGCTGAGCACGGTGGCGATGGCCGCCCCCTTGACGCCCAGGTCCAGCAGGAAGATAAAGACTGGGTCCAGGAGGATGTTGAGCACCGCCCCCAGCATCACCGACTGCATCCCCTTTTTGGCAAAGCCCTGGCAGATGATGAACTGGTTCATTCCGGTGGACAGCAGGGCGAATACCGTGCCGGTGAGGTAGCAGGAATAGTAGTCCATGGCATAGGGCAGGGTCTCCGGGCTGGCGCCGAACAGCAGCAGGGCGGGCCGCCGGGTGGCGTAGGCCACCCCCATCAGGGCCAGGGCCAGGCCGGTGAGGAGCAGGAAGCAGTTGGCCAGGATGCGCCGGGCCTCCTCCTGCCGCCCCTCACCCATGCGGATGCTGATGAGGGGAGAGCCGCCCACCCCCACCCAGAAGGCCACCGAGCTGAGCATGGTGACGATGGGGCCGCACACGCCGGCCCCCGCCAGGGCCAGGCTGCCCACCTGGGCAATGTTTCCGATGTACATCCGGTCCACCACGCTGTACAGCACACTGACAAACTGGGCCAGCATACTGGGGATGGCGATGCGCAGGACCAGCGGACGGATGGGGTCGCTGCGCAGGTTGTTTTCCAGCTTCATAGGGATCCTTCTCTCCTTCTCTCGCGCTCCTTGACTGGCGGCCTGCCGCCGCCGACGGCCATTATAGCATGGAGGCGGAGAAAAAGCAAAGGACTAGCGCAGGGCCCACTGGAGCATCAGCAGAAGGCCGAAGCCGGGGGCCCCCAGGACTCCCAGCACCAGGGCGTTGACCGGATTGACCCCCAGGCTGACGCCGATGAGGGGGCTCACCTGGCTGAACAGGGCCAGGACGGCCAGCCCCACGGAGGAGCGCGCCGCCAGCCGGAGCAGCCGGCCCAGGGGGCGGCGGAGCAGGGTCAGCCCGGCCAGCAGGAGCAGCCCCAGCGCCAGCCAGGGGGTGGAGGCCCCGGTCACGGGGCGCACTCCAGCTCCTTGACCCGGCGGAGCAGATAGTCGTACCGGGACTGGAGGGCCTTGATCTCAAAGACATAGGACTCGATGAGGTCGCTGTCGCTGACGGTGTTGAAGCTGCCGTAGGCCTGCTGGATCAGGGCGCGGGTGCTGGCCAGAGAGGCCAGCAGCTCCTGGCGCTCCGCCTCCCGGGCGGCGTGTTCCCGGCGGCGGGGGGAAAACAGGGCGTGGGTCATGGACGTCTCCTTTCTCGGGGCCGCGCCGAAGAGGAGAGGGGCGCGGGCAGGCGTGTTGTCCCGTGTACAGAAATGGTATGTATAGTTTGGACAAATATTCCAGACTTTAACCCCGAAAGGAGGGCCGCCGGACAAAAAACATCCCCGCGGACAAGTCCGCGGGGATGGGATGACAGACAAGGGGCTTCCGTCACTGCTTGGGCAGGACGGTCTCGCACAGGGTCTTGAGCACGGCGGAGAACTCCGCCCGGGTGACGGTGCCCAGCGGGGCGAGCGTCTGGACGCCTCCGGCGCCGCGGCCTGCCAGCAGGCCCTGGGCCACCGCCCACTCCACGGCCTCCCGGGCCCAGCCGGCCACCTGGCCGGCGTCAGAGTAGGGGGTCAGATCGGCGCGCGCCTTGGTATCCAGTCCGGCCTCCTTGGCATAGCGGAAGAGGGTGAAGGCCAGCTCCTGCCGGGTGGGGGGGCGCTCGGGGGCGAAGGTCTCGCCGTCCACGCCGCTCATAATGTCCCGAGAGACCGCCCAGGAGACGGCGGAATAGCACCAGGCGGTGTCAGGCACGTCAACAAAATGCGTCAGGCCGCCGTCCGGCTGTCCGGCCAGCTGGAACAGGACCTGGGCCAGCATGGCACGGGTCAGGGGCTGCTCCGGAGAAAAGCGGCTGCGGCTGGAGCCGGAGAGCAGGCCCTGGGAGACCACATAGTCCACCGCGCCGTAGTACCACGCGCCGGGCGGGACGTCCTGGTAATCGGCGGCGGAGGGGGCGGGGAGCTGGTCAAACAGGTTGAGGTAATAGCACAGCTCATAGTCCGCATTGTCACGGGCGGAGTGGTAGTTCACAGTGATCATATAGAGGATGGAGTCGGCGGTGGTCTGTCCCCCCGTCATGCCGGAGATGTGGCTGGCGCTGCCGCTGGCGGTGCGGTCCTGAAGGGCGGCCTGGCCCCGCTTGAGCAGGCTGCCGGCGGTGATGGTGTAGGTCTTTCCGGCGGTCAGAGCGGTGGAGACGCCGCTGCTGGCGGCGGTGAGCGCGCCGGAGGAGGTGAGCACATCACACACCGGGGCCTCCTGGCTGCTGAGCAGCTCATACAGCCCGTCCCCATTCAGGTCGGTGAGATAGTCCACCGTCAGGGTGACCTGGGAGGTCTGGGGGATCAGATGGAACTCCGCGTCCTTGGTCACGCGGTTGACCGGGGTGTCAAAGTCCAGGGTGTCCACCGCCTGGAAGCGGCCCTCCTTGTCCCGCTCGTACAGGGACAGCTGGAGGGTGGTCTGGGGGACGTCGGTGTCCTGGGCGGAGATGAGCACCTCCGCAAAGCCGCCGGAGGCCAGGGGATCGGCGGCGGAGGCGGGAAGGGCCAGGGACAGGGTCATGGTAAGCAGGACCGCGGCGGACAGGCCGCGTCTGAAGCAAAGTCGTCGCATGGATATGCTCCTCTCAAATGGGGATGGGCGGGGCGGCAGGGCCGCGCGGCGCGCCTCTGGCCCTCTATTATAGCGGAGGAGGGAACAAAATGCAAGAAATACGGCTCGAAACCTGGGATGACATCTGTTTGTAAACTTGAATTTTTTTTCGTTGACAATTCAGAAAAAAGAATGTATACTCAAGTAGAAATAAGGTTTACAATAGGGAGGCGTTCCTGTGAACAGATTGGCGGAAGAGATCATTGCGGGCCGGCGGCTGAGCAGCCGGGAGGAGGCCCTCCCCCTGGTGGAGCTGGAGCTGGAGGAGCTGTGCCGGGGGGCGGACCGGATCCGGTCCGCCCTGTGCGGCAGCCGGGCCGACCTGTGCACCATCGTCAACGGGCGCGGCGGCCGGTGCGGTGAGGACTGCAAGTTCTGCGCCCAGTCCTGCTGCTACCACACCCAGGCGGAGGAGTACCCCTTTCTGGCGGAGGAGGAGATCCTGGCGGCCTGCCGCCGGGATGAGGCGGCGGGAGCCCACCGCTTCTCCATCGTCACCGCGGGGCGGAGCCTGAAGGGGGAGGACCTGGAGCTGGCCCTGTCCGCCTACCGGCGGCTGCGCCGGGAGACCGGGGTAAAGCTGTGCGCCTCCCACGGCCTTCAGACCCAGGAGGAGTTTGAGCGGATGAAGGCGGCGGGGGTGGACCGCTGCCACATCAATCTGGAGACCTCCCGCCGCTATTTCCCCCACATCTGCACCACCCACACCTATCAGGACAAGGTGGACAACATCCGCCGGGCCCAGGAGGCGGGGCTGGAGGTGTGCTCCGGCGGCATTCTGGGGATGGGGGAGACCTGGGAGGACCGAATCGACATGGCCCTTGACCTGGCGGCGCTGGGGATCGGCTCCATCCCGCTGAACATCCTGCGGCCCATCCCCGGCACCCCCTTCGGGGAGCTGGAGCCCATCCCCAATGAGGAGGTCCTCCGGGCGGTTGCCATCTTCCGTTACCTCGATCCTACCGCCTGGATCCGGATGGCCGCCGGGCGGGGCCAGTTTCCCGGCGGCGGGGCGGAGCTGTTCCGCTCCGGGGCCAACGCGGCCATCACCGGGGATATGCTCACCACCACCGGGACCAGCATGGCGGGAGACACGGCCATGCTCCTGGCCCTGGGCTATCAGCTGTAATGCGCAAAAGAGAAGGAGAAAACATGATGCAGGATCAGATGAACTCCGGCGCGGCCGGACAGAAGAACAAGACGTATGCCCTGGCGATGACCGCCCTGATGGCGGCAGTGACCTGTGTGCTGGCCCCCATGGCCATTCCCATCGGGCCGGTGCCCATCTCCCTGACCAATCTGGCCATTTACCTCTCCCTGTACCTGCTGGGCTGGAAGTGGGGGACGGCCAGCTATGTGGTCTATATGTTCATCGGCATGGTGGGGGTGCCGGTGTTCTCCGGCTTTACCGGGGGGCTGGGCAAGCTGGCCGGACCCACCGGCGGCTACATCATCGGCTTTGTGCCCATGGCGGTGCTGGCCGGACTGGTGATCGACCGCTCCCGGAGCCGGGCGGTCCAGTTCGTGGGGATGGCCGCGGCCACGGCGGTGTGCTACGCCTTCGGAACGGCGTGGTTCTGCCTCTCCATGGACAGCACCGTGTCCGCCGCCCTGGGCCTGTGTGTGCTCCCCTTCATTCCGGGGGATGTGGTCAAAATGCTGCTGGCCATGACCTTCGGGCCGATGCTCCGGAAGCGGCTGGAGCGGGCCGGGCTGTACCGGGGCTGACAGATCTGGGGAGGGGGCGGCCGACCCTCTCCCCAAAAGTTTTCTTTCGGAGAAAAAAAGACTTGACAAGCGGAGCCGGGGTGCATATAATGACACCAACAAGTCAATGAGGCGCAAACCTTTGAGAAAGAGGAGTAGCCGGTGCGGCAAACCCAAAGAGAGTCCCGGGTGGTGAGATCGGGGCGGGGCGCGGCCGGGCGAATGGACTTTCGAGGGCGGCTTGAACGGGGGACCAAATTGGAAGCCCAAGTAGATGCCGACGGGGACCCACCCGTTATCCACCGGGCACGCGTGATGGCGCGTGAAGCGAGCGGACGTTGCAAAACGTCAATTTGGGTGGTATCGCAGGAGTGCAGCTCTTGTCCCATGGATGGGATAAGGGGCTGTTTTTTTATACTCCGGCACAGGCCGTTGGCAGCGGCCCCTCCATCGCCCACCCGAACCAATTTCAGCCCGAAACCGGGCAATATGGAGGTCATTGTAATGAAAAACAACACCATGAAGAAGCTTCTGACTGCGGCGCTCTCCCTGACCATGGCCCTGTCCCTGGCCGCCTGCTCCGGCGGCTCCGCCTCCGGCAGCGCTGCTTCCGGCGGTTCCGGCTCCGCTGCCCCAGCTGACGATGTCTATAAAGTGGCCATCGTGCGGCAGCTGGACCACGCATCCATGAATGAGATCCGGGACGCCATCATCGCCCAGCTGGACGCCCGGGAGGCGGAGCTGAGCGTGACCATCGACTATGAGGATTTTAACGGCAACAACGACCCCTCCACCCTGTCCCAGATTGGCGCCCAGATTATCGCCGACGGCTATGACGTCATCATCCCCATCGGCACCACCGCCGCCCAGCAGATGGCGGCCACGGCGGAGCCCACCCAGACTCCGGTGGTATACGGCACCGTCAGCTACCCCGAGGTGGCCAAGCTCACCGGCATCCCCTATGTCACCGGGACCAGCGACGCACTGAACGTGGAACTGCTGCTGGATATGATGCTGGCCCAAAATCCCGGCACCCAGACGGTGGGCCTGCTCTACTCCACCTCTGAGGTGAACAGCGCCCCCGCCATCGAGGACGCCAAGGCGTACCTGGACAGCAAGGGGATCGGCTATCTGGAAAAGACGGGGAACACCTCTGATGAGATCATCGCCGCCGTCAGTTCCATGACGGGCCAGGTGGACGCGGTGTTCACCCCCACCGATAACGTGGTCCAGGCCGCCGAGCTGGCCATCGCCCCCACCCTGGCGGAGGCAGGCATCCCCCACTACGCCGGCGCCGACTCCTTTGTCCGCAACGGGGCCTTCGCCACCTGCGGCGTGAACTATACCGACCTGGGCAGCCAGACCGCCGATCTGGCGGTGGAGGTGCTCACCACTGGCCGGATCCCTGAGTATGTCACCGTGGCCGGGGACATCATCACCGTCAACACCGAGACCGCCGCCGCCCTGGGCGCGGACTACTCCGGATTTGCCGGTATGGGATCCCAGCTGGTGGAGGTCCAGACCACTCAGGACTGAGGGCTTTCCTGCCTGTGACCCGGGCCGTACCCTCCGCCCCGGGCGGAGAGTACGGCCCCGATGTATGTGAGAGGAGCGATCCATCGTGCTGACCATCATCCAGACCGCACTGGAGGCGGGCTTTCTCTATGCCCCCGTCGCCATGGCCCTGTTTCTCAGCTTTTCTATCTTAAATATCGCCGACATGACCACGGACGGCGCTTTTGTTTTGGGCAGCGCCGTGTCCGCCATGATGTGCCTGTCCGGCCATCCGGTGCTGGCCCTTCCGGCGGGGATGCTGGCGGCGGCCGCCGCCGGGTTTGTCACCGCCTTTTTGCAGACCAAGCTGTCCGTCCCATCCATCCTGGCGGGCATCATCACCAACATCGGCCTGTACAGCGTCAACCTGATGGTCATGGGCAAGAGCAACCAATCCCTGTTCCAGACGGACACCATCTACACCCTGGCCAAGGGGGCCGGTTTCGCTGGGAGCTGGTATAAGGTGGCAGTGACCGCCCTCATCGTGCTGGCCCTGGCCGCCGTGCTGGTGCTGTTTCTGGGCACCCGGCTGGGCCTGTCCATCCGGGCCACGGGGGACAACATGGATATGGTGCGGGCCTCCTCCATCAACACAAACTTCACCATCACTGTGGGCCTGTGCGCGGCCAACGCCATGACCGGCCTGGCCGGGGCCATGGCGGCCCAGTACAACACCTTCGCCGATGTGAACGGCGGTACCGGCATGGTGGTGCTGGCCCTGGCCGCCCTGGTCATCGGCGAGACCCTCATCGGCAAGGGAGGGATGGTCCGCCGGGTGCTGGGTGTGGTGGTGGGCAGCATCCTCTACCGCCTGCTCTACGCCGCTGCCCTGCGCTTTAATGTCCCCGCCGACTATATGAAACTGGTGTCCGCCGTCATCGTGGCTGCGGCCATCGCGGCCCCTGCGGTCCGGCGGTGGGCCGCCTTCCAGCGGCGCAAGGCCGCCGCCAGAGCGGAGAGGGGAGGAATGTAAGATGCTGAAGCTGGACCATATCTCCAAGACCTTCAATCCTGGCACCGTCAACGAGAAAAAGGCCCTCAGCGGCCTGTCCCTCCACCTGGAGCCCGGGGACTTCGTTACCATTGTAGGGTCAAACGGCGCGGGCAAGAGCACCCTGTTCAACGCCATCGCCGGGGGCTTTTATGTGGACGAGGGCTCCATCACCCTGGCGGGGGAGGACATTACCTTCCAGCCGGAGTACCGGCGCAGCCGGGTGCTGGGCCGCCTGTTCCAGGACCCCATGCGGGGGACCGCCCCCCACATGACCATCGAGGAGAATCTGGCCCTGGCCTATCTCCGCACCGCCAAGCACCAGCACGCATTCTTCAGCCGCACCAGCCGGGCGGACCGTGCCCTGTTCCGGGACCAGCTGGCCAAGCTGGACATGGGGCTGGAGGACCGGATGGGGCAGCCGGTGGGGCTGCTGTCCGGCGGACAGCGGCAGGCCCTCACCCTGCTCATGGCCACGCTGGTGCCCCCCAAGCTGCTGCTGCTGGACGAGCACACCGCCGCCCTGGACCCCGGCACCGCTGAAAAGGTGCTGCGGCTCACCCGGGAGGTGGTGGCCGAGCACCGGATCACCACCCTCATGGTCACCCACAATATGCACCAGGCCCTGGAGCTGGGCAACCGCACCCTGATGATGGACGCGGGGAACATCATTCTGGATGTCCGGGGGGAGGAGCGGTCCGGACTGACTGTGACCGACCTGCTGGAGCGCTTCCGGGCGGGGGCCGGAAAAAATCTGGACAATGACCGCATCCTGCTGTCCTGAGGGCGGGGAGGTCATAACAAATCAAAGCCTGTGGAACACGCGGCGGAGCCGCGTGTTCCACAGGCTTTGATTTTTTCTGCCGGGCCTGCCGCCTGGAGAGGGTGTGGAGGAGAGGCTCAGTCCTCCTCCACCAGCACCAGCATCCCGTCCAGGAAGCGCTTGAGGTTGGCCTTGCCCTTGGGTCCCCGGCCCTGGATGCAGGCCATCTCGGCCCGCACCTCCTGGAAGGGGAACAGGCGGGAGGCGTACAGGGTGAACACCTCGTTGCCGTAGTCCTCCAGCCCCAAACTGGCCAGGTGGTGCAGTCCCCGCTCCACCGCCCGCCTGGCCCTCTGCTCCATGGATTTGGGGCTGTCGCTGAGCTGGGCGCACAGGGCGCCGACCCCCACCTGACTGACCTGCTGCCCCTGCTCCAAAAGGAACATACACAGCTCCATGATGTCCCGGGCGCCCTTTTCTCCCGCCATCCCCAGCTGGCTCAGGGTGGTCTGGATCCGCTTGCGCTGGGCTTCCAGGCGGCTGCGCCGTCCCACCGGAGCGGCCTTTTCTGCAAAGACGCTCTGAATGGTGTGGAGGTCCCGCTCATTTTCCAGCTGGCGGCGCACATTCAGCACGACCTGGCGCACTTCGATGAGGTTGATGGGCTTATTGATGAAAAAGTCCACCCCGGCCAAATAAGCCTTGGCCACCATCTCCTTGTTGCTCACCTGAGAGATCATAATGAACTTGGCCCGGCAGCCCTGCTCCTTCAGCTCCCGCACCACCTGGATGCCGTCCTTCTGGGGCATCAGCAGGTCCACCAGGATCAGGTCGGGGTTCAGGGCCAGGATCTGGCCCAGATCCACCGGCTCCCCGCCGCTGTCGCCGCACACGACGCCCAGCTCGTTTCCCTCCACGATGTCCTCCAGGATCCCGATCACGGAGGTGTCGTCCTCTACAATATAGATCCTCATACTGCTCCCTTCTCCATGGCCGTCCTCGGGATGGTCACCCGAAAACAGGCCCCTGTGGCGTCTGTTCCGCCGGGGACTGTACCCGGCCCGCTGTCTACCTGAATGGTTCCGCCCAGCTCTTGGACCATGAACTCCACAGCGGGCAGGCCGATCCCCCGGCTAATATTCCCCGTCTCCGGGTTGAACTTGGTGGAGTAGCCCACCCGGAACAGATTCTGCATGGCCCGGGGGGAGATGCCGGGGCCGTTGTCCTGGACTGTGAACACCAGATCGTCCCCCACCAGCTGCTCCTCCACCCAGATGGCCCCGGTGCCCCGGCCGCTCTGGATGGCCTCGGCGGCGTTCATCACCAGGTTTTTCAGGATGGACATGAGGCGGTAGTGCTCCTCGGTGGCGAAGTCAGCCTCATAGTGGCACTGGATGGCGATCTGTTCCCGTTCCTCCCCCAGGATGTGCCCCATGGTGTCCTGAAGGATGTGGAACAGGTCGGAGATCCACATCTGCTCGTCGTTGTCGGTCCCGGTGCCGGCTACCTCGCCCTCGATGCCCCGGATGATGCTCAGGTTGTCCTTTTTCACCTCGTGGACGTCCCGGGCGATGGACAGAGCCAGCTGACGCAGCTCCTCCGGACAGTCCTGCTCCCCCAGCTGCTCATACAGCCGGTAGGCCCGGGTCATGATGCCCTCAATGTTCTCCGCGTCCTTTTTCAAAAAATAGAGCTCGTTTTTCAGGTTGGCAGTCATGAGGAACAGCCGCTGATAGCGGCGCTCGTGCTCCTCCACCAGCAGGAGCCGGCGGGATCGGCGGATCCCCCACAGCACCCCTGCAGCCAGCAGGGACCGGGCCAGCCCCAGCAGCACCAGGCCGGACAGAGAGGTCAGGTCCGGGAGCGAGCCCTTGGACAGGGTGAGGTTGATGACGTTGGAGAGGGTATCGCATAGCCAGAAGCTCCGCCACAGCTGGGGAAGAGATGCCTGCGCCCTGTCCCGCAGGACCAGACAGAACAGCCCCTCATAGCAGAGGTAGAAGATGGCGCCCGGGTACTCACGCAGCAGGATCTCCGCCGCCCCCGCGCCCCCCAGCATCCCCAGAAGGCACCGCACCAGAAGTACCATGCAGCTGGTGAGCACCCCGGTGTCCGGTTTCCGGCTGTCCTGCATCAGGGTCACCAGCAGCACCGGGTAGAGCACCACCGCCCCTGATACCCGGAAGTTGTCCACCCACACGTTGACGAACAGCTCGGCGCTCAGCGCCGTGGCCAGGGCGGTGAGCAGACGCCGCTCCCACCGGGCGGCCCGCCTCCGCAGGCGGCGCTTCTCCTGCTCCATGCCGGATCCCTCCCTCTCGTCTGTTTGGCTAAATTATATCACGTTTTTCTCCGTCCTCCCATAGAAATATGAAAAAATTCTATGGATGCCGCTGAAAAAAGGGTAAGACAAGGCCGGGGCCTCCGTGAAAGCCCCGGCCTTTTGCATGGTCTCCTGTCTTTTATTCTTTATAAAAACAGCCAGGCGCACCAGACGCCGGAGGCCAGCAGGGCCCCCGCCGCCCCCCAGAAGGGACCGGCAAGCCCGGCGAACCGGCCCAGCCTCCGGTCCCAGGCCCGGCTCCCTTTCAAATATCCGTCCGCCGCCTGCCTGGCCTGGCGGAGCACCTGGTCGGCGCTGACCCCCTCCCGGGCCAGCGCCTCCTCCTTCACGATGAAGATCGCCTCTTCAAACAGCTTTGGGTCGGGGGATTTGACCAGGATGACCTGGCGGGTGATGCCCTTTACCATGTATGTCACGTCCTTTCTAGGAGCTGCGGCGCGCCCTGCTCCCATGATCTGCTGTTATTCTGTCCCGCCTGTCCCCGGGATATTCCAGCTTTTCCCCTGTGCCGGGCCGGAGGAGGAAAAGAGGCCGGGGCGGCCTGGACTTGTAGGACTACAATACATATTGGACAGTTGAATAAAAAGGGATGAAGGATAAGGTCTCATCGGTTATAGTTGAAGTTGCGAGCAACAACCGCACGAGA
>ERZ827194.271-NODE-271-length-47482-cov-5.73013_pt1 | contig 47482 bp, 68 predicted proteins | sample MGYA00519777_ERZ827194 | MGnify/ENA primary metagenome ERZ827194 (study PRJEB31778, sample SAMEA3449277) | human gut metagenome | biome: human gut; feature: human-associated habitat; material: faeces | place: United Kingdom | collected 2010/2012 ...
TCTCGTGCGGTTGTTGCTCGCAACTTCAACTATAACCGATGAGACCTTATCCTTCATCCCTTTTTATTCAACTGTCCAATATGTATTGTAGTCCTACACAAGCTTGTGGGAAACGATTTCGGATCAAATTGACTTTTTGCGAAGAATCGTATATAATTAAAAGAGTTTTCTAAAAAAACACTCCTATTTTGCGGATTTTCCGCTGAATTTGGATATTCCCACAAAAGACCGCGGGGCTTCCGTAAAAAATTCGGAGGATCCCCTCTTCCGGCCCCTGTGCCGGTCCACCGCTCCACGGTCCTGTTTTGGAGGTTTCTGTATGAGTTTTGCCATTCCCCGGTATCGGGAACCGGATTTCACCGCCCTTGGTCTGGACGGGGCGCCGGATGTGAAGCTGGTCCCCGCGGAGCGGGACGGAGTAATGCCCTGCGGCTACCACGCCACCACGCTGTTTCCTGAGTATTATCACATCGGCGGCCGGTGGGTCCTGGCGGAGGACAGCCGCATGGACTGCGTGGCTGTGGTGCGGGACGGGGCGGTATCCATCGTAGAGTTCCGGAACGTCAAGGCGGGGGAGTTGGTGGTGGTCGGCCGGACAGAAGACGGCTCTGAGGGGATCTACGTCCATCCCAACTGCTTTGTGGATCAGAGCGGCGAGGCAGAGGCTTTTGCGTTCCGTACCGGGCGCAGCCGGGAGACCGCATATTCCATCGACTACGACGGCCTATATGACCTGCTCCGTCACGAGCGGGAGCACGGCAATATCCTTTGGGTCATGGGGCCGGCCTGCTCCTTCGACGCCGATTCCCGGGCCGCCTTCGCCGCCTTGGTTCGGGCCGGGTTTGTCAACGGGCTGATGGCCGGAAACGCTCTGGCCACCCACGACCTGGAGGCGGGCTATCTGGGAACCGCTTTGGGGCAGGACGTGTATACACAGCAGGCCCACTTCAATGGGCACTATAACCACATCGACACCATCAATGAGGTCCGCCGCCTGGGCTCCATCCAGGCCTTCGTGGAGTCCGGTCAGGTCCGAAACGGCATCATGTATGAGTGCGTCCGCCAGCAGGTGCCCTTTGTGTTGGTGGGCTCTGTCCGGGATGACGGCCCCCTGCCTGAGGTGTACGGCGACGTCTATCAGGGACAGGACGCCATGCGGGCGCTGGTGCGGAAGGCCACCACCATCATCTGTATGGCCTCCACCCTCCACACAGTGGCCACTGGAAACATGACCCCCTGCTACCGGGTAGTGGATGGCCAGGTGCGCCCTCTGTTCTTCTATTCGGTGGATATCTCAGAATTCGCGGTGAACAAGCTGCGGGACCGGGGGAGCCTGTCGGTCAAGACCATTGTGACCAATGTCCAGGATTTTATCGTCCATGTCCGAAAGGGCGTCTGTCCTCCGGAGGTCTGAGCATCCGAATCAAAATACGTCTCCGCCGGTGGAGGTGCATTTTGCGGAGGAGCACTTTCCGGCTGCCTTTCATAGGGAACGATCATGTTGCTGTTTATAACGGCGTAGCCTTGGTGCTGCGCCGTCTTTTTCTGCGTGGACCTGGAATGACTGTTCAATCGCCTCAAGTTCCGGCAGATGCCAAAAGCCAATGGCGTCTTGACAGCGATATACGTTCTGGCGCTGTTTTCTGTTTCGATGATTTGGTTTGTCTCCGCCGCCATCTGCAACCTTTTGACTTGCAGATGCGTCTAACACTGTGAAGACAGAAGCGGACTGAGATTCAGATTCCACCTAAATATCTGGAGCAAGAGGGTTGAAAAGATGAATTCCGCACAGGAACTTGCCCTGTTCGTAGAAAATAATCAGGAGCGGTTTTATCGCATTGCATATACCTATGTCAAGAGCCGAGAGGATGCGCTGGACGTGATTCACGATGCCATCGTAAAGGCTTTGCAGTCTTACCATACCCTGAGAAGGCCGGAGTATGCCAAGACCTGGTTCTACCGCATCCTGATCAACGAGTGCAACTCTTTTCTCCGCAAAAACAGGCCTCTGAAAATCTGTTTGATATATACAAGGATGAATATATTGACCTGTATGCAGCGGTGAAGAAACTGTCTCCGGATATGAAAACTGTTGTTGTCCTCCGTTTTTTGAAGAAATGAAGCCGGAAGAGATCGCCGAGATCACCTCCACCAATCTCGACACAGTGAAATCCAGGCTGCGCCGAGCGTTGAACCATCTAAAGTTGGATATAGAGGTGTTAGAACCGTGATCGACAAGAGCGGATACGAAAATATTGAAATCCCAGGCGAGCTGGACCAGGTGGTCCAGGATGCCCTCGCAGAGGGACTGGAGCAGCGGCGTAAAAACAGAGTTCGTGACCTTTCCAGACGGTTGGGTCCTATGGCCGCTGTATTTCTCTTGTGCACTGTTACGGCGCTGAACATATCTCCGACCTTTGCGGCGGCGGCCTGTGACCTTCCAGTGGTGGGGGGACTGTGTCAGGTATTCCTGTTTCGGGAGTATCATAAGGAGGACGACATCAAGTATATCGATGCCAAGATCCCTCAAATCAAAAATACCGGAAAAACAGAACTGGAGCAGCGGATCAATCAGGAGATCCAGAAGGCGGTCTACGACTGCCTTGCTGCCAGTGAGGCCCGGGCCAAGGACTATCACGACGCTTTTATTGCCACTGGCGGCGACGCGGAGGCGTTCGTCCCTGTGGGTATCACCATAGACTATGAGGTAAAGTATATCTCTCCCAGCCATGTGTCATTTGTCATTTCTCAGTATGAGAGCCGGTTCTCTTCGTATCATTGTGAATTCTACTACAATATCGATCTGGGGAGTGGCAAAGTGATCACGCTGAAGGACTGGTTCGGCCCAAGTTACCAACAGATCGTGGCAGACAGCATTGAGGAGAGCATTGCCCAGTGGAGTGATGAGCAGCGCGGCATCCTGTGGGAGCACCTGTCCATCCCTGATCTCATCTCTGAAGATACCAATTTCTACTTTGACCGGGACGGCCAGGTGGTTGTGGTGATTGAGAAATATCAGGCAGCGTATGGTGTGGCGGGAAGCCTGGAATTTAAAATAGGATAGTGTGGGTGGGCGGTCCACGCCCTACGCTCCCTTTGGAAAAAGCAGGTGAACAGCGTTGCACCTGCTTTTTCTTTGTGCCTGATCGATCCATTTCATAAAAATAATACCTTGTATGCGGTTGCAGGTCGTGTGTACTTCTCCGGACCATTCTATTTGATGTTCTGTGGCGGAGGCGTACTCTTGCGGCCTCCTCAAAGGTCCGGACTGCTCCGGTCCTCCCGGAGAACGCCGGCGGCGGCCCGCAGGAGTTTTTTCAGCGTATGGAGGATGTGGTTTCTGGTGTCCTCATCCAGCTGGACCAGCCCCTGGATCAGGGCGTACAGACGCTTGGGGTGGGCCAGGTCCTCCAGCTCCTGGGCCTGGGTGCCCTCAAGGGCCTGATACAAGCTGTCCAGAAAGAGCTCGCGGTCCTGAGGGGTGAGGCCGGCCAGCCAGCTTTTCAGCGTGAGGTCCAAGTTCCGGCTGCCATCGCTGAGCTCCTCCAGACAGAGGAAGCCGCCGCCCCGCACCGCCCAGGTATATGGGTCGTGCTGAAAAATGCCCAGATGGCGGCTTTTGACCACGGTGTATGGCTCCTCGTGCTCCAGAAGCATCCCGACCACAGAGGACTGGGGGACATAGCTGCGGATGCGGGGGAGCAGCTCCTGGTACCCCGGGGCGGAGAGCACCCGTTGGGTGAAGCCGGGGCTGTCATAGCTGTATACCGCGCCGATCCGGTCCCGCAGCTCCGGGGCGGAGAGGGCGGCGGAAAAGACGGCCAGATTGCCCCCTTTGGAGTGTCCGGCCAGCAGCAGGGGGCCGGGACGGGCGGCGGCCAGCCGGGCGGTATAATCCAGGGCGGCGGATTGGGCGGGGACCACCTCCAGAAAACTCAGATTGAAGTCCTCTTTCCAGCCCACCAGAGTGTTGTCCGTTCCACGAAAGACCAGCAGGGCCTCTCCGGTATCCAGCAGCACGGTGAGGGCGGAAAACTGCATCTCCCGCTCCGGGTCCAGCCGGTCCTGGTAGAATGTGAGGGGGAGGAAGGCGAAACGGGGCGCGGATAGGAGGGCCTTCAGCAGGCGCGGATCCTGCTTGCACCGCACCCGGTCCTCCACTTCCCGCTCCGGCAGGGAGAGAAATGCCTCCGCCGCCTGTCTCAGGGGGACCGACAGGCCGGGAGAATCCGGGACCAGCGTCTGGAAGCGGACGTAGGACAGGGTGGAGAGGATCAGCCCGTCCACAGGGCCGAAGGGGACCTGGGACAGGGGGATGTCTCCCCGCCAGGCGAGGTAATCGAACAGATCTGACATGGCAGCAGACCGCCTTTCCAAGAATTCCAACTGGGGAGGTGTCCCAAGAGCCTGATTATACCTCCATAGGACGAGAATGGCCGCCCGAATGGGCGGCCATTGATTGAGTGCAGCGCGGATTAGCCGGCGGGCTGGGCCAGGATCTCTTCCTTGCGCTGAAGCAGCTCGTCGGACAGCAGCAGAGCCTGGACCTGGTCGAAGCCCAGACGGGTGATGGTGTCGGCGAAGCGCTCCTTGGGTTGGCCGTAGGCGCGGAAAAGTAGCAGACATTTTTCGATCAGAGTCAGGAGCTCCTCCTGATTGGTGAAGATCGTGCTCAGGGGGCGGCCCATGGCGGTGCGCTTGCCCCAACGACCGCCAATGTAGACCTGATAGCCGGTGGCCTGGGCCTCGATGGCCTGGAAGGGGCACTTGGGGATACAGCGGCCGCAGTTGTTGCACTGGGCCGGATCGATGACCGCCTTGCCATCCACCACCTTGGCGACATGGAGGGGACAGGACTTCTCGCACAGCTTGCACCCCTTGCACAGCTCGGGGATGACCCGGGGGATACGCTGTCCAACAATGCCCACATCATTCAGGTCGGGCTTGACGCAGTTGTTGGGGCAGCCGCCCACCGCAATCTTGAACTTATGGGGCAGCTTGACGCCGGCATAGCCCTGGAAAAAGCGCTCATGGATCGCCAGAGAGAGGGCGTAGGTGTCGATCAGGCCGTACTGACAGGTGGTGCCCTTACAGGAGACCACAGGGCGGACCTTCGCGCCGGTTCCTCCGGTCTCAAGACCGGCCTGCTCACGGAGGAACTCCCGCAGAGGCTCGATATTTTCAAACGGTACGCCCTGGATCTCCATGGTCAGGCGGGTGGTCATGGCCACCTCGCCGCTGCCGAAGCGCTGGGCTGCCTCTGAGATGACACGGCACTCCTCTGCGGTGATCTTTCCGTTGCGGGTGATGACACGGCCGTTGAATCGATCCGGGGTGCGCTTATCCCAGAGGAACCCCAGGGCCTTGACCCGGGTGACCTCGCTCTGAGGGATGGGGGTTACTTTGCTATTGGGCTCGCTCATATTTTTACCTCCCTAAATGGCTGTTTGACGAAGGCTCCGCCGGGTGGTCAGCCTTCTGTATACAATGCTTCCTATCCACACCTACAATATCAGAAGCGGGGAGCTTCGTCAATGAAAATATGTTGGAACTTCTCGTTTTGGACTGTTTTTGACACCTGAGCGAGAGGGAGAGGGATCCCCTCTGCGGGTGCGGAAGAACGTGTCAAGTCTGTGGAACGATCCTGAAACAAGATGTCCCCGGTCCGTTTGGACCGGGGACATCAATCAAAGATATTGGGATCGGATCACACCAGCTTGGCGCCGTTGACCTTGACGCCGGGGCCCATGGTGGAAGCCACCACGCAGCTCTTGATATACTGGCCCTTGGCGGCGGCGGGCTTGGCCTTGACGATCGCGCCCATGATGGCGTTGAAGTTCTCAGCCAGCTTCTCAGCGCCGAAGGAGACCTTACCGATGGGGCAGTGGATGATGTTGGTCTTGTCCAGACGGTACTCCACCTTACCGGCCTTGATCTCGTTGATGGCCTTGGTTACGTCCATGGTGACGGTGCCGGCCTTAGGGGAGGGCATCAGGCCCTTGGGGCCCAGGACCTTACCCAGACGGCCCACAACACCCATCATGTCGGGGGTAGCCACGACCACGTCGAAGTCAAACCAGTTCTCCTTCTGAATCTTCTCCACCAGGTCCATATCGCCCACGAAGTCAGCGCCGGCGGCACGGGCCTCGTCAGCCTTGGCGGCCTTGGCGAAGACCAGCACGCGCTGGGTCTTGCCGGTGCCGTGGGGGAGGACGATGGCGCCGCGGACCTGCTGGTCAGCGTGACGGGAGTCAACGCCCAGCTTCACATGGAGCTCAACAGTCTCATCAAACTTAGCGGGAGCGGTCTTGACCAGCAGCTCCATGGCCTCGTTGGTATCGTACAGAGCGTTCTTGTCGATCTGCTTGGCGCTCTCCTGATATTTCTTGCCTCTAAACATTGTTTACACCCTCCTTACTCGCCCACGACGATGCCCATGGAGCGGGCAGTACCGGCGATCATGCTCATAGCGGCCTCGACGCTGGCGGCGTTCAGATCGGGCATCTTGGTCTCCGCGATCTTGCGCACGTCCTCCTTGCTGATGGTGGCCACCTTGGTCTTGTTGGGGACACCGGAGCCGGACTCGATGTTGCAGGCCTTCTTGATCAGAACAGCGGCGGGAGGGGTCTTGGTAATGAAGGTGAAGGAGCGGTCGGCGTACACAGTGATGATGACGGGGATGATCATGCCCACGTCGTTCTTGGTGCGCTCATTGAACTCCTTGGTGAAGGCGGCGATATTCACGCCGTGCTGGCCCAGAGCGGGACCAACAGGGGGGGCGGGAGTCGCCTTGCCGGCGGGGATCTGCAGTTTTACGTATCCAGTTACTTTCTGTGCCACGAAAGAGCACCTCCATAATGAAAATGTGGTTGTGTTGGGCGTTACGCGCCCATTTGGCGGGACGGACTGAACCGTCCCTCCCACGTTCCGCGGCCCGGTGCCGCGGAGAGAAATGTCTGCTGTTGGCGGTGGAGACTTACCGGTCCATGGGCTCGACCTGATCCAGCTCCAGCTCCACGGGGGTCTCCCGTCCGAACATGGAGACCATCACGCGGACCTTGCCGCGTTCCAGGTCCAGCTCCTCCACAGTGCCCAGGAAGGACTCCAGGGCGCCGTCGGTGATCTTGACGCTGTCTCCCACCTGATAGCCCACCACGATCTCGCGCTTCTCTACGCCGAGGGCGGCGACGTCATCCTCAGACAGGGGAATGGGCTTGTTGCCTTCGCCCAGGAAGCCGGTGACGCCGCGGATGTTCCGCACCACGTGCCAGGTCTCGTCATTCATGACCATCTTGACCAGTACATAGCCGGGGAACACCTTACGCTCCACTTCCTTGGGGCCGTTGTCTGTGATCTCGGTGACAGTTTCCAGCGGGATGCTGATCTCATGGATCACATCCTGCAGATGGCGGTTCTCGACATACTTTTCAATGGTGGCCTTGACCGTGTTCTCATACCCGGAGTAGGTATGGACCACATACCAATTCACATTGTCAGCCATGCCGCTCACCCATTCACGAGGTGGAACAGGGCCTGGATCAGGCCGCCGGCCACCGCGTCAAACAGCCAGATGAAAATGCCCACGACGATCACACAGGCGATGACGATCAGGGTGTTGTTGACGGTCTGCTTGCCGGTGGGCCACACGACCTTCTTCAACTCGATCTTCAGTTCCCGGAACCAACGGCCGATGCGGGCAAAGACGCCGGGCTTGGACTTTTTTTCGGACTTCTTGTCCTTCTTGGCCTTATCGGCCTTGGGAGCGGAGGATACGCTCTGCTCCACCTTTTCGTTCTCAGCCATCTTTGTTACCCTTCTTTCCTTTCAGCCATCCCAGAGGAATTACTTCGTCTCATTGTGGACGGTGTGCTTTCTGCAGAAGGGGCAGTACTTGTTGAGCTCCAGACGGTCAGGGGTATTCTTCTTGTTCTTCATGGTGTTGTAGTTTCTCTGCTTGCACTCAGAGCACCGCAGGGTGATCTTGATGCGCGCGCCGGCTTTGCTTGCCATAGGTTCGGCACCTCCTTAGTGTTTTGTGGAGGAAGACCTCCACTTTGAATCCCGCATAGACGAAAAACGCCGGATGCGGACTGATGCCGAATCCAGCGACGACAGACACAGACGGAGCTGTGCCGAGACGTTACGGTGGGATCCGGCGATTGCCTCCCTGTGTTCCGGAGTGCGGAGGAGGGGGTCGGGCGGCATTACACCGTAAAAATGCGTACGACAAAAAGCCCCTTTTCACAGGTATTGGTACTATACCACAAACAGCATGAAAAGTCAAGATGAATTTTGCTTTTTTGCAGCCGGAAATGAGCTGCACTCGTTTTGGCGGCGGTCTGAAGAGCGGCGGAGGAGAAAAGCGGAGTATTTGAGTTTTCACAAGTTGACAGAGAAACAGGAATCCAGTATCCTGTTGTTGAAACAGATGCTTGGCTGTGCCAGACAGACATGAAAGAGTGCAAAGCGAGGTGGAGAGTGGAACGTCGGGATGAAAAGCGGGAGGAGGCGCTCCTGCGTGATTTTGGCGTACAGCTGAGGTGGCTCCGGGAACAGCGGAGAATGACGCTGGAGGACGCGGAGGCGCGCTCTGGGGTCTCTACCAGCAGCCTCTCCGCGTACGAGCGGGGTGAAGGGAACCCCACGCTGCGCACGGTGATGCTTTTGGCGGAGAGCTATCAGGTGCCGCTGTCCGGCCTTCTGCGGGAGCGGGAACGGGAGCCGGACTGCGCTCAGGCTGCCTCCGCCTGTCTGCTCCAGTGTATTGAGGCCATGTCCGGAGTCCTCCGCAGGGGCGCGACACAGCCGGAGCTGAAACGGTGTGCCGCCGAGTGTATCAGCTGGCTGGAGGAGATCCTGAGACCAGACCGGACGGGCGGCGGGCAGGAGAATGAGGAAAAGGCGGGGGAGGAGAAGCCTGGGAAAGTGTGAGACGTGGGGAACGGCCTGCTCCCCGTCTCCGGCCTGCCCAAGGCGGCCGATACGTCCGGAGCCTCATTGGCTGCGCATGGAATGAGTGTGCGCTGGGATAAAAAGCGGCCCCTCCGGGCCGTACCGCGGTTGCCGCGTCAATTCAGAGGTCCGTGGGACCGGGATCCACCAAGGGGACATGACTTTCGTCATGTCCCCTTGGTGCGGCAGGACGAGGAAAGTGGGCGGGCCGATGGGGACATCGGCCCCTACGGAGTGGCGAACAGGACCGCCGGAGGGGAGAGCAGGGCCGCCGGAGGGGAGAACAGGACTGCGGCTGAGGGGGCGTATGACGCCAAACGGGTCCGGGATGGGGCGCGCGCCTTCGGCGAGAGCGGGGCGAAAGCACTGGCGGCCGCCTATGATGGCAGGACGGATGCGGAAAGCTATTACGGCGGATTCGCCGCCTACTATTGAGCGGGCCCTGGACGAGGCGGCGGCGGACTACGCAGGGCGCATGATCGACGACGGAGAGGTATTGGATCGCTTCATTGAAGCGCACAAGGAAAAACGGACTCTGCAGGAGAAGGTGCGGGATGCCATCCGGGCCATCGTCCGCAAGCTGACCGGGGTGGAGAAGAAGCAGGCCCAGACCGCTGAGGGCAAGCTGACGGCGGCGCTGGAGGCTGCGACGAGACAGGCCGAGACCTTGCAAGGGGAAAGCTCCGATGGTACAATGGGTGCAACGAGAAATTCTTTGAAGGAGGACGGCAGGAATGAACGAGGCAAAGCAGGTAGCGGAGGACTTCAAAAAGGCAGCGGCAGAGAGTTTGGGCAGACCTTTAACGGAGAAAGAAATAAAGGGACTAGAAGCGTTCGCGGAGAGCTTTCTGCTGCTGCTGGACGATACGGAGGAGTAAACCCGTCTTTCGGGCAAACACCTATACGCTCCTGGGCCGAGGGCCATACAGTAGAACCGTCCGAGGGCAGCGTGGCCTATGCAGAGCAGCAGACGGCGGTGGACTACGGCGTGCCGAGTTTCGTTGTGGCTGATGCGGTATGGGCCAAGAACAAGGGCCGTGCTCCGGCGTTTGCCGCCGGTGGGCAAATCTACTTCCGAGAGACCCTGCCGGAGGAGAACCGGGGAATGTTTGCTCCGCATGAAATCACTCATGTGATGAGGCAGACAGGCTACAAGCCCTATCTGGAGTTCGTGGAACGAACCCCCGAAATGCTGAACATGAGCGATCCGCTGACACGTCAACTCTTAGATCATACTGCAAAGCATCAGGGTGTGGATGGCACCAACGCAGACCCTACGCGGCTGTATGATGAGCTGAACGCTACTATTTATGGGCACTATGCAGCAAATAAAATGGAAGGGTTGCACGCTTCTCTGCATCAGGTATTCTACGATTTTGATGCCTATATTTCGGAGCTGGCCGAGCTACACGAGCGTTTCAAGGCAGACAACCAAAGGAAAACCCGCTTTTCCCTCAAAGCCCCGGTGGAGGAGACCGAGAACCTGATTGCCCTGCATAATCTGACGGAGGAGAAACTGTGGGGCGACCTTCGGCTGGGCGGCTTCCCCATGCCCTCCATCGCTGTTACCCGGATTGACGTGCCCCACACTAATTTCGGAGACATTACGTTGGTCATGGACAAACGGAGTATCGACCCCAAGGCAAACCGCAAGAACACCGTCTACTCCGCCGACGCATGGACGCCGACCTTTCCGCAGGTGGAGTACGCCGCCGATCCGGCGGCAGAGCGCCGCATTTCCGGGCGGCTGCGGGAATTGTCCGGCAAAGTGGACGAGATGTTCAGGCAAGACCTGTATCGTATCACCTATGACATGGAGGACCTTCTGAACCGCTATGGCGGAGAGGATGGGCTGCTGCGTCAGGTCATGGATAACTACGGCCTCAAGGCCGCCTATCTGGAGGACGCAGGGCACCACGTTTCTGCGGCCACGGTCCAGCGCGAAGCGGACAAGGGGTACAGCCAGGACCGGGTAGAAAAGTACCGGGCAATCGTCGAAGCCCTTGGGACGGATGACCCGGACGAGATCGGTCATATCCCGCTGAAAGAGCTGCGGGACCGATATGGGGACGAGCTGGAGGCTGCGTTCCCTGGCATGACGAAATCTACGTTCCGGTTGAGCAACATTATCCGCCAAGTACAGGCATACCTCCAGGGCCAGGGCGGCGAGCCGGTCTATGAGACGGTCACGGACACCGCCGCCACGCGCCGGGGCCACGCCGGAGACTGCCATTCCAAACATTGAGGAACTGACGGCCCGGGGCGTGTTTTCTTACACCCAGTACACGGACAAGCAGGCTATGAAGGACGCGGAGGGCACGATTCGGGACAAGGGATATGCCAGCGCCCTTTCCGACTGGACCAATCGGGTCAGAAGCGGAGAGGTATCCAAGAGAAACATCGCTGAAGAGTGGAACGACCAACAGGAGCGGAAATCAAAAAGAAAGACATGACCTGCGGTCATGTCTTTCTTTTTGGAAGAGAAGGTGAAAATCGATATTTCTGTCAGAAACGAAACATACCGCCCGCAGGGCGGCACACCAACTGCGAGCCCAGCAATAGCGGGGCGCAGTTAGAAAGGAGGAGCAGCGGCGTGAGCGCGCTCTGACTTATAAAATAAGTCGGAGCAAGCGATACAAAGCTTGCTCCGACGTGGTACGCCCGAAGGGACTCGAACCCCCAACATTCAGAACCGGAATCAGGATATATAAACCCGTATAATTCCTTGATTCTCAATGGATTTATGCTATCCTATTTCCACATTTCCACCACTTTTTCCACCGGCGTCCGCGCTTTCGCTAGACCCATCTAAAAGAGCAATACTTCCATGTAGCGTTGCGTTATCTCGATGTGTGTATATGTTTGCAGTAGTTTGGATGTCTGAGTGCCCCATCAACTCCTTTGCAACATTGATAGGGACACCGGCTCTTTGTAGGTCGGTACAGAACGTATGCCGGAGACAATATGGCGTTAGATCCTCTGAAATAACGGAGTGTATTATCTTGTTCCGATATACCTCTGCTCCCATATAAATATCCAGCTCCCGGAGAAATCCAGTCCAGAGGCGGCGGAGGCTGTTTTCATTTTGAAAGTTCCCTGCCCCTGTTGGAAACACCGGCGCAAATGGTTTTCCTTTTACATTCCTCAACCTCCAGGCAAGGTCTTTGTGAATTGGTATGTCTCTGACTCCAGACGCAGTTTTTGGGCCTTTTATGGACGTAGAACCGCTCTCCTTTGCGGCATGAACATGGATCTCGTTATTGATAAAATCTACATCTGACCAGGTAAGAGCTGCCGTCTCTCCTGGCCTCATTCCGGTATATAAAAGCGTTAGGACCCAAAGTCCTGCACGATGGTGCTCTGCCACGAATAGAATTGCCGCCCTCTCAGCATCTGTAATGGATCGACGACGCCCCTGACTGACACTTGGAAGATCAAGAAGTTCTGCTGGGTCGTATGGGATCAGCCTGGATTGACGGGCCCGCTTGAACATCTCCTGCAGGACCATTCGGATCTTCTTCACATGGGATGCGGATCGCCCCGCTTGTCTATTCAAAATTTTTTGCAAGTGGACATCCTTCACATCCTTCAGCTTCATGGACCCAATAGCGGGCTTGATATATCCATTGTATTTCTCATCGTACATCCCTAAGCTTTTAGCCGTCAACCCCTTCGGGTCCTTATACAGAGCCTTCCACTCCCTGTACCAGGCATTGACAGTCATGGACCCGCCAACAGTCTCTTCACCACGCTTGGCTGTAGCCATCTTTTCTGCCAGCTTGGTCATGGCCTCCAGTTCCGTTTTTCCTGTGGCCTCATACTTCTTCCCGTTGTACCGGGCGGTCTTTCGGATGTATTCGCCCATTGACAATGCCTCCTGTTCATCTTAGAATAGAAGGGCAGAGTGCCCGTCAAAGCTTCTGCCCTTTTCCCTGCTCTGGTGCGCCAACACCGGGGCGGGGATTTTTATTTAAGGATTACACACGCCGCACGGCTTATATCCAGCGGTAATAGCGTCCTCTTCAGTGTCAAACCAAATCTCGTTTTCCTCTGAGATCTTTTCGGCGAATCTGCACCCAGGCAAGTGGTATTTATCAGACTCTAAGCTACCGACATATTTCCCACTGTCTTTTACGTCTGGATCATTAGGTTTTTCCTGTGAATCTGAGGTCTCTGGATTTCGAGCGTTAACGATAGCCGTAAACTCGTCCACATATTTTACGTTGGGGGGATATGTAGCCAGATTTGCAATACCATCCTCCAACAGAGTTTTATTGTACATCTTTCCGTCTACCCAAACATAAGCGAGGAGCCGACCATATTGGTCTCGCTGCTGGACATCAAATTCCAGTTCGACCTGCTTCCCCTCTAAGTGTTTCTTTGTGTACTCGGAAGCAGACACGCCTGCTTCAGTGTTTTTCGAACTGTCTGGATGCACACTTTCTGGAGTATCAACACCAACCATCCGCACTTTTTCTTCATTGCCATTATAATTGACTACAATGGTATCTCCATCGATCACGCGGACAACATCATAAACCTGGGTAGCGATTCGGACAGTCGATGTGCTTCCGTCCCAGTACACCTTTGCGCCGAACGCCTCAGAAACAAACCAGGCCGGGACCATCGTCCGATCATTTACGATCATGGCTGGAGTATCCAGGGTAACCGCCTTATCATTGACATAGGCTGTGGTATTGTCGATTTGTAAAACTACTTTTGTTCCGTCTTTCTCCCCGGTCGCAGTCTTTGTGGCTCCATCCCAGGTCACTTTTGCACCAAGAGCGTTGAAGATGTGACCAATGGGGACCATGGTGCGGTTGTTGATAATCTGGGCAGGGACATCAGTAACTAATGGCGCACCATCAAAGTAGAGGTTCAAGGCGCTGGCACTGACTGTCATTGACAATGCGATGCAAGCAGACATCATAATTGCAAGCAATTTCTTTTTCACGTTGTATGCCTCCCGTTTATTTATATGTTCCGCCATCCGGCGGTTGGGTCACAAATACAATTCTGGGTTCAGATTTCCGTATGTGTAAAAGCATACGGCCTTTTTCATAAAATCCTCTGATACATTAAACTGTTCTGCCAATTCCCAAATTTCAGTTCGGCCGGCAGCGATCTCTTTGTCATAATATTCTTTTGGGACCAAATGCGTTATCGCCCATTTATCCGCACGATGCTCATGCTTCTTACGGAGATCCCGAGCCGCCCATCGGTTGTAAAAGCTTCCGGTTACGCAGTGACCCAGCTCATGTGCCAAGTGTACTCGGCGTTCTGCCTCTCCGTCAACTGCATCGCAATCCATTCCGATGTAACATCTTCCCCCATCCGATTGGATGCACATAGATCCGTTTTCCGGAATGGCCAACAATATAACAGGAATATTTCTATCTTTAGCCACCTGATACAATTCGTATGTTTCCATGTTTATTCCTTCTTCTTTTCCGCCTCCTCCCGAAGTTTGACCATCTGGGCGAAGCGTTTTACCTCATCGTACATGGCATCGGTGATTTCACCGTCGCCCCCAAACAGGGCGAATTTAATATCGCTGTCGCTGACTTTGCGCTCACCCTCCGGGATGGGCGCTTTTTTGGTTTCTTCACCGGTTAAAAGGTAATCAGTAGTAACACCGAAATAGTCAGCGATAATTTTAGTGTTTTTGGCGGAAAGTTCTTTTGTGCGCCCCATTTTCAAATCAGACATCATTCCTCTGCTGAGTCCTGTATCCGCACAAACTCTCCCCGGCTTTATACCTCTTTCGTTGCAGAGCGCAACGATTCTATTGTACATCTCGCCCATAAATAACCTCTACTTTCGTACATAACGCCAAAATCACTGAAAACCGAACAATGATATTGACACGTACAGAAAACAGTGCTAGTATATGGACATGAAAAGCACTGAACACTGTACTTATTGTTTTGGTTGGCACCTTAAATATAGTACAGTATTTAGTACTTGTCAACATTAAATGTACGGAAGGAGGTATTTTCGTGGATTCATGCAAATTCACGTCGTTTGGTTTGTGCGTAAAGACGGAGTTGCTGAAACGCGGTAAGACCCAGAAGTGGTTGGAGTCTGAAATCACAAACCGGACGGGGCTTTTTGCGGACAGTGGGTACATGGACAAAATTCTGAAAGGGAAGCGCAATGCCCCCAAGATTGTCCAGGCTATCTGCGATATTTTAGAAATCCAGAATTATAATCAAGATACCAGAGCAGAAGCCCGATAAACCGGACTATTCAAGAAGGGGGTGAGAAGATGAGCCGATACACGACCAGCGCACAGAGTGCCATGGGCCGTGAAGTCGCCGAAAAGCGCCGCCTGATGTATGAGCGGCACGGTGGGGTGATGTCTCCCACGGACGTGGCCAGGGAGGCCGGTTATTTTGCCCGGGCGGTCAACGGGGACCGGTGGGCAGAGGAGCACGGGATCCCGGCGATCCGGATGGGTCCCAGGAAGAGGGGCTATGAGACGGATCTGGTAGCGAAGGCCATTGTACAAAGCCGCGGAATGGTATAAAAACGCCCCGCCGGATGAGCAGATCCGACAGGGCTGCAAACCTAATCGACCAACCCGACTAGGCTTGTTGGAACAAGTGTACTACTTTTCCTTCGAGCCGTCAAGAGCAAGGAGGAAAATTTATGCTGAATGATAACAGCACCGCTCGTGAAATCGAGCAGCAGAATGCAAACACCAAACTCCACATGGACCGGCTGAACCAATCTCTGTATGATGTGACCTTTGGCGACATGGTTAAGCTGATGGGCAATACTGTGGCCATTATGTCGAAGCTGCTGGATCGGTGGGCAGAAAGAGAGGATAACAATGAGAACCGCGTATGAGATCGTGCGGCGGATCGCGGAGACGGCCATGAGCCGCCACGGGCTGGACGCCAGGAAGCTGGCCGGCGCGGCGGGGATCAGCGAGAAGAGCATGGGCAAGCTCCTGAGGGACGAGCCTGTCCGGCTGGATCAGGAGCAGTATTTTAACCTGTTTGTCCTGGGCGGGGCGATAGAACTGGGAGAGGTGATGAAATGAATCAGACGAGAAATGAGCGGAAGCAGCGGGCGCAGGAGCTGGTATGGATCGCGCTGGTCACCGCGTTTTTGTTCGGCGTGTTTGCGCTGGGCATGAGCGTTGGGATCTGGCTGGCGGAGGTGGCATAATGTTTACTCCGGAAGAATTGGCTGAGATGGCAGCTGCCGATGCGGAGATCGACACAGAGTTCCGGCTGACTCAGGAGGACCTGGAACGGAGTCGTGAGCTGGACCGAGAGGCGAAGTTCTGTGCACTCCCGATGAAAAAACAGAAGGTGGCCGCACAGAAGAAGGCCTACTACGAAGCCAACCGGGAGAAGGCGGCCGAGTACCAGAAGGCCTACCGGGAAGCCAACCGGGAGAAATTGGCCGAGTACCAGAAGGCCTACCGGGAAGCCAACCGGGAGAAGGTGGCCGAGTACCAGAAGGCCTACTACGAAGCCAACCGGGAGAAGGTGGCCGAGTACCAGAAGGCCTACCGGGAAGCCAACCGGGAGAAATTGGCCGAGTACCAGAAGGCCTACCGGGAAGCCAACCGGGAGAAGGTGGCCGAGTACCAGAAGGCCTACCGGGAAGCCAACCGGGAGAAATTGGCCGAGTACCAGAAGGCCTACCGGGAAGCCAACCGGGAGCAACTGCGGGAACGAGCCCGGAATTATATGCGGGAATACCAGGCAAAAAAGAGAGCCGCCGCAGGCGCTGTAACACCCACGACGGCAAAGAAATAGTAAGACACCCATATTATATGGGACAAGAAAGGAATCGTCAAGATGGATTTGAAGCTGATGGATCTGGAGATCCGAAATTTTAAGGGCTGTGGGAGCTTATCTCTGCCGCTGGATGGGCGCAGCGCCAGTATCTATGGGGACAACGCCGCAGGCAAGACCACGGTATATGACGCGCTGACCTGGCTGCTGTTTGGGAAGGACAGCCGTGGGAACGGCAGCTTCGAGATCAAGCCGTTGGACGCCGCCGGAGAGGTGGCGGACCATGGGGCGGTGACGGAGGTCTCTGCGACGCTGCTGGCGGATGGAGATCCGGTGACACTGCGCAAGACCTACTATGAGAAGTGGAGCGTGAAGCGCGGAAACGCGGACGCCACCTATGACGGGAACACCAGCGAGTACTATGTAGATGATGTCCCTGTCAAGAAGTACGCCTTTGAGGCGAAAGTGGACGAGCTGGCCGGTGAGGACCGCTGGCGGATGCTGACCAGCGTGGGCTGGTTCTGCGAGGGGCTGGACTGGCGGAAACGGCGGGAGGCCCTGTTTGAGGTGTGTGGCGTGGCCTCCGACCGGGAGATCATGGAGCGGGAGCCGCGCTTCGCGGCGCTGATGGAGTCCATGGGCCGGCTGAGTCTGGAGGACTACAAGAAAAAGCTTCAGGTCAAACGCCGGGGGTTGAACGGAGCCCGGGATACAGTTCCGGCTCGTTTGGATGAGCTCAAAAAAACGGTGTCCGAGCTGGAGGGGATCGACTTCACCGCTCTGGAGGAAGAGCGGGGCCAAGTAGCCGCACGGCGGGACAGCCTGCGGGGGGAACTGATCCAGCTGGAGAACAACACCCTGCTGGCCGCCAAGCGGAATGATGTGGCCCGGCTTGAGAATGAACTGGCCGCACTTCGGAATGAGAATCATCTGCACCAGCAGAGCCAGATCGTCCCGGTGGAGGACCGGAGACCGGCGCTGGAGGCTGAGGTTCGGGCGGCAGAGCGGGATCTGCTGCGCTGCACACAACTGGCCCAGAATGAAAGGGACCTGATGGAGCATCTGGAGGAGCGGATCCAGCGGTGCCGGGCCCGATGGTCTGAAGCAGCGGAGCAGACATTTGAGGAGACGGTGTGCCCCACCTGTGGCCAGAGGATGCCGGAGGAGGCACAGAAGGCCGCCCGGGCGGCCTTTGAGACGGACCGGGCAAGAATCCAGGCGGAGGCCGTGGAGGAGGCAGACCGGACCAAGGCGGAACGCGCCAAGGCGCAGGCCCGCCGGGAGGACGCCATTGAGGCGGGGGTCCGGGCGGAAAACGAGATCGCCCGGCTCCGGGCAGAGGTGGAGGCGTACAGAGCCCCGGCCCCTGCGGAAGTGGAGGACCTTCCCGGATTTGCCCGGCAAGAGGCGGAGCTGACCGCCGCCCTGGAGGAGGCTCGCCATCAGGCGGACGGCCTGAGCCGGGAGAACGGTGCGATCCGCAGTGAGATCGAGGGACGCATTTTGGAGCTCCAGCAGCAGCTGGACAGGCTGGACCGGGACCTGGGCCGGAAGGCCATGCTGGACTATGCCAGAGAGCGGATGGAGACCCTGCGGCAGGAGGCCCGGGAGAGTGGGCAGCAGCTGGAGGAGCTGGACAAGCTGCTGTTCCTGTGCGACGAGTTCAGCCGCTGCAAGGTGCGGTACATTGAGGACCAGATCAATGGCCGGTTCCGGCTGGTGCGGTGGAAGCTGTTCCAGGAGCAGGTCAACGGAGGGCTGGCCGACTGCTGTGAGGCCACGGTGGATGGGGTCCCATACCGGTCGATGAACAACGGATCCAGAGTGAACGCCGGCCTGGATGTGATCCAGACGCTGTCGGAGCACTATGGGATGCGGGTGCCGCTGCTCATCGACAACGCGGAGAGCGTGACCGGGCTGCTGCCTGTGGGAAGCCAGACCGTCCGCCTGGTGGTCAGCGCGGGAGACAAAAAGCTGAGGTGTGAATATGAAAATTAAGGACCGGGCGAAGCCCAAGCTCCCACCTGTGGAGCCGGGGGTGTACATTGCCACCTGCGTGGGCGTGGTGGATCTGGGGGAGCAGTACAGCGAGAAGTTCAAGAACTACCGAAACGAGGTTCAGTTTATATGGGAACTGTCCGGTGAGACGGTGGAGGTGGACGGGGAAGTGAAGCCACGGCAGCTGTCCCGGTCCTTCTCGATGGCCACCAGTAAAAAGAGCAATCTGCGGGGCTTTTTGAGCAGCTGGAATGGGGTGCAGTACAGCGACGATCAATTTGGGGAACTGGAACTATTCGATCAGATTGGCCGCGCCTGCCAGCTGAACGTGGTGCTCAACGACACCGGGGAGTACGCCAATGTGGACAGTGTGATCCCCCTGCCCAAGGGGATGCCGGCGCCAAAGACGGACACAGAACCCATCTGCTGGGACATGGAACAATGGGACGACGCGGTGTTCCAGGCGTTGCCGGAGTGGGTGCAGGAGAAGATCAAGAAGTCCACCCAGTACCAGAAGGAGCACACGCCAACGGATACGGTGGACTTCCCGGCTCAGGCGGAGCGAAGCGGACTTTGCAAGGACGAAGGGGGTTGTCCCATTTGAAGCTGATCCCATTGGCCAGCTCCTCCCACGGGAACGCCTATCTGGTGGAGGACGGAACGACCTGTCTGCTGATCGAGTGCGGAGTGAGCTGGAAAAAACTCCAGAAGCTGACCGGATTCGGCGTGTCCGGCATTGCTGGGTGTCTGATCTCCCACGAGCACAAGGACCACGCTGGCTGCTATGAGCAGCTGATCCGGAGCGGGGTTCCGGTCTACGCCAGCCGTGGGACAGCGGAAGCACTTGGGTGCGAACAGTTGGAACCGCTGGAGGACCGTGAGGCGGTGACCCTTGGCAGCTTCGATATACTCCCATTCCCAACCTTTCACGACGCGGCGGAGCCTATGGGCTTTCTGATCCGCAGCCGGACGGACGGGGACAAGTTGGTCTTTGCCACAGACACGGTCAACCTGGGGTATCAGTTCCCCGGTGTGGATTTGGTAGCCATCGAGTGCAACTACGACGAGGCCGCCCTGGAGCGGTCGGAGCGGATGCCGGAGAAGGTGCGCCGCCGGGTGGCCAACGCCCACATGAGCGTGTCCAGGGCCTGCGCCTGGCTGGCGGGCCTGGACAAGTCCCGGGTGCGGGAGGTGTACCTGATGCACCTGTCCGACGCCTGCGGCAATGAGTGGATGTTCCGCCGCCTGGTGCAGCAGGTGGTGGGGGACCGGGTGCAGGTCACGGTGTGCCCCAAAGAAAGGAGTCAATAAAAATGGCAGCAGCAAAAGAAAACCCGACCGGCGTCGCCACCACGATCCGGGTCCCGGAGCATCTGTTGGAGAAGATCAGAGCGCTGGCGGCTGAGATCGGAGACAGCCAGAACGGCGTGATGCTCCATCTGATGTTTATGGGGATGAAGGTCTATGAGGGCAGCGTCCAGATCAGTCTGGGTGCTCCTCGAGATACTGGATCAAAGCCCCCTCGATGAAATCTGTCAGCTGAGAGTTGATAGAACGGTGCTCGGCCTGTGCGACCTCTTTGATCAGGCGGTACACTTCTTCATCCAGCCGAAGGCTGAAAACTGTGGTGTGTCCCGTCTTTTTGAAGTAATTACGGTCTGAGATCTTCATAGCGTTACCTCCATGTTGTTTTGACATTAGAACAATATCACAGCACAGTAAAAAAAGATAGAGCCATCTTGATGTTAAAGCAATATCATTTTAATGTTGACACACAGAAAAGTGATGTTATAATGATGTCATCACAACATTGAATGGAGGCTGTCTTATGAACACCGATCACGCGACTAACTTTCTACTTGCTGTGGAGCAACTTCAATTCAGATTTTCGTGCGGGGTCAATGCGCTGGGGGCGATCCATACCGCCATGGAGGAAGGGGCATCATCCCCGGAATGTTACCTGGATGGGCTATTTGGCATATATCGCCATCTCTGCGATTTGAGTGACGAATTGGAGAAAAATATTTATGCCGAGTTTCAGTCGGTGCGCGATGAAAAGGAGAAAAAATGAATGAATTGATTAAAGTGGACTTCTCTGGGGAGAAGCCCGCGGTGTCAGCCCGGGAGCTGCATGAGTTCTTGGGTGTGGAAACACCTTACCATAAATGGTTCCCCCGTATGTGTGAGTACGGATTTATTGAATCTGAAGACTATTTAGTCACGGACATTTTTGTCCATAACCCAGCAGGCGGCCCCCAGAGCATGAAAGACGCCGCCCTCTCCATCGATATGGCCAAGGAGATCTGCATGATACAGCGCAATGAAAAAGGAAAACTGGCACGCCAGTATTTCCTTGCGCTGGAGCGGGATTGGAACAGCCCGGAAAGGGTCATGGCCCGGGCGCTGGAGATCGCCCACAAAAAACTGCGGTGTCTGGAGGAGCAGCGGGAACTGGACCGGCCCAAGGTTTTGTTTGCGAACGCGGTGGCTGCGGCCAGGACCTCCATCCTTGTGGGAGAGCTGGCTAAGGTGCTGAAGCAGAACGGGGTGGACATGGGCCAGAACCGTCTGTTCACCTGGCTGAGAGAGAACGGCTATCTGATCCGGCGGAACGGGAGCGACTATAATATGCCGACCCAGAAGGCCATGGAGATGGGCCTGTTTGAAATCAAGGAGACCGTGGTGGCTCACGCAGACGGGCACACTGACACCAAGAAAACGCCCAAGGTAACAGGGCGTGGACAGCAGTATTTCATAAACAAATTTCTCGGTAATTAAACAGCGGCTGGCGGGGCTGGGGCATCCTGGCCCCGCCGGTAGAAAGCGGGTGATGAGATGGCCGGACGGCCGAAGGAGGGCATTGAGTTCTCCGGCTGGGCCACGGACGTATTTGAAGATCCGAAGATAGATAAACTGATCGACGGCCAGGGTGTGGCCGGGTTTACGATCTATTTCTTTCTTTGCCAAAGGGCCTTCGGGCTGCATGGATACTTTTTGCCATGGACCTGCGATGATGCCGCCAGCGTTGCAAGACGGATCGGCGGCGGAGTTGGGTCAAAGGCGGTACAGGATACCGTCGGGCTGTGCTTGCGTATTGGCTTGTTTGACCGCATGCTGTACGAGGGGCACGGAGTACTGACGAGCAGGGGCATCCAGCGCAGTTTTGTACCGGCGCTGAAAAAACGCCGGGTAAGGTCTGTCATAGCCGATTACTGGCTCTTGGGAGCCGACGAGAGCGTCGGTTTGGTTTTCATACCCAAAAACGGCGGGTAACGCCCATCTGCGTCATGCAAATGCCCATTTGCGGCCTGCGAATGACACATAGGATAGGATAGGATAGGAGAGGTATAGGGATAGGAGAGGTAGTTCTAAAGATAGAACTCAAAAATCTATACCCTCTACTTCTAACGGGGGGCGCGCTACTGAAAGAGCTCTAAGAGAAGAACAGGGAGCGGCGACTGGAAGGTGGGCCCCCGCCCCAAAAACGAGAGGTGCGATTTGACAAAAGAGGACGTATGCAGGACGTTTGACCTGCTGGAACAGATCTACCAAGGCAAGAAGAAGTCGCGTGACAACGTGACGCTGGCAATCTGGGCAGAGATATTGAAGCCCTGGAGCTATGCGCAAGTCAGGAGCGCAGTGGTTCAAAGAGCGCGGGAAAACCGATTTTTTCCGGACCCCTCGGAACTGGCGGCATATCTCCCTCCCATAAGAGACAAGGGGTCAGAGAAAAGCGCCTCAGATGGCCTGTTAGAGGCTATGGAGAAAAAGCGGAAGGAATTGGATGACTGGCAGGAGGAGTGGCACCAGGAACTGCGGGAGCGTGGGCTGCCCACATTGCGGGAGGCTGCGGCCCGGGGAATGAGCCCCGGGGAGTGGAATGAGCTGCTCCGGGAGGCTGCCCATGGCTGACACGCTGTGCCTGAGCTGCGCCAGGTGCTATGGGGACTGCCCGTGGTCTGAGCGGGACCCGGAGACCAAGCGCATCAAATTCCAGCCTGTGCCTGGGTGGACGGCAGAGCCTACATGGAAGCGGGGCTGCGGGGCCTCATACCGTGTGGTCGCCTGCCCGCTGTATGTGAGCGACGGGAAGGACTACTCCGCCGGCCGGGGCCAGAAGCCAAAATATGATGTCCGGGCGGTGTCGGACTGTCTGCGGGCTGGGATGACTGATAGGGAGATCATGCGGCGGACTGGGATCCAGTCGGAGAGGACATTGCAGGAGTATAAGCGGCGGGCGAGGAGCCATGACTTAACAAACAGGAGGATAATATGAGCAATAAGTTAACTACCTATAAGGGAACCGAAAAGGATATGAAGTGTCATGGTGGGTTCCGGTATGAGCTAGGAAAAAAGTACGAGGATAACGGGGCCATCCGATGCGGCGGGAGCGGATTCCACTCCTGCAAGACCCCGCTGGATGTATTCAGATATTTCGCTCCGAATAAAAGTCGATATTTTGTTTGTGAAGCTGGCGGCATTGTAGATGAAGACAACGAGGACAGCAAGATCGCGTCCTCTGAGCTGACGCTGACGGCTGAAATTGGGATTCCGGGTCTGGTCAAGGCGCACATTGATTATGTTAAGTCGCATACAACCACGGAGCACACTGATCCCAAACAGGCCACCGCCGGGGACTATGGAGCCGCAACCGCCGGGGCCTGTGGAGCCGCAACCGCCGGGGCCTGTGGAGCCGCAACCGCCGGGTCCTGTGGAGCCGCAACCGCCGGGGACCGTGGAGCCGCAACATCGAGAGGGAGCGTAACCGTCGGAGTCAACGGGACTGGATTGGTCCGGGGTAACGGCGTGATGATCCGGGGCGGATTGGGCGCAATCCTGGTTATTGCGGAGGAGGAAGAAAACAGCTATGATCTTGCCCACTGGAAGGCCGTTGTGGTGGATGGCGAGACGGTAAAGGCGGACACCTGGTACAAGCTGATGAATGGGGAACTGGTGGAGGCAGAGTAATGCTGACCATCGTGATTCAGGTAGATGCCCCGCCCGGTCAGGCCATCGGTGTGAAGGAGCACCTGGCCATGTGCCTGGAGCGGTACGGAGATACGCGGGTGGTGGAGATCCGGGAGACCGGGGTGGAGCAGATGAGGATTTGAGGATGATGGAGAAACAGAATACCCAGCATGTCCTCTCCCTTTCCTACGGGAAAGACAGCATGGCCTGCCTGGGCGCAATTAAGCACTTGGGATGGCCGCTGGATCGGATTGTAACTGCTGATCTGTGGGCGACACCGACTGTCCCGGCGGACCCTCCCGCTATGGTTGAGTTCAAGGCTTGCGCAGACGAGATGATTTGGCGGGAGTACGGCATCCGTGTGGAGCACTATACCACCAGATACGCCGAAGGAATCGCCGGCGAACGTGTGAGCTACGAGGAGTGCTTCTACCGGAAAATGACCTCCGGGAAATTCGCAGGTACAATTAAGGGCTTCCCTATGCAAAAGGGAAACTGGTGTGCCAAGCTGAAACTAAATGCGCTCTCTCAAATGGCAGCGGCTACAAACGGGTGTGTTCAGTATCTTGGCATAGCGGCAGATGAACCGAAGCGCATCGCGCGACACATCAATCGGCCAAACATAAAACTACCCCTCGTGGAGCTTGGATGGGAGGAAGATTTATGCGGACTGTGGTGTAAATATAGCGGTCTGTTAAGCCCTATATACGAAACGTCTGGAAGGGGGGGCTGCTGGTTTTGCCACAATCAGGGCGTCGGACAGCTGCGGTTACTGAGAAAGGTCCACCCAGATCTGTGGGCAATGATGCTCAAATGGGATTTGGACAGCCCTGTATCGTTCAAGCCAGATGGACGAACGGTCCATGACTATGACGAACGGTTTCAACTGGAGGACGAAGGCCTGATACGGCCTGGAGATCGATTTTTGTGGTCTATGCTGAAAGATGGTGGCGTAAATTACAGGATTTTTTAGGCGAAGGAGATGTGTCGAAATGAATGATAGAGAACTGATTGCCGCGCTGAGGCGGCTGAAGGTGCAGACCGGATCTCTGGCCTGCCTGGGCTGTGGGCACGAGCACAACTGTTCCACCAGTGGGTGCGCCATCATTCGGGAGGCGGTGGACAAGCTGTGCGGGATGGAATGGATTGACGCAGAGGTGGAGCTGCCACCGGAGGATGACGTGATTCTGTGCGTGGTCAGCGGCAAACCACGGACGAATATCACGCTGGATGAGGCGATTGAGATTGCCTCGTACAGCCGTACAGATGGGTGGATCGTGGATGCGTGGCCAGAGTGGGAGGGTCCGACTGTCACCTACTGGCGGCCGATTCCAGAACCACCGGAGGTAGGGTGAGCATGGACATGAAAAATTTTATACAGGAGCGAGATGCAGCACTCATGTCCCTGGATGAGGAGAAGATAAAGGGATACTGCCGGAAGTATGGCGTGCCTATCCCGAGCAGTGATAAAGTATTCTGGCTGTCGGTCCACAAGGCAATCTGTAATATCACCTCAGCATCCACAGAGCAGAGACGCAGGAGCGCACAGTGGCTGGTAGAGCACGGATCTACACCGGAGATATGAGGGGGACGTATGGAGAGATTAACATTTGATGGAAATTTTTGTGACATTGCACTGTGCTCAGAAGTGCGCTACGGCTCGTTCTGCGAGGATGGGAGCTGCTCCCAGCGCAGGGTATGGGAGCGGCTGAAATCCATTGAGGATATCCTGGGCGGCGACTACAATCTGGACCGCTTCCGGGAGCTGGTGCAGGCCGACCGGGAGGGGCGGTGCGTGGTGACAGAGCTTGCCCCCGGTGATGAGGTCTGGGTGGTAGAAAGAGACGAAGACGGCAATCCGGACGATTTCAGCGGATATATCTTCATCACATCGGTTCGTGGAATTGCAATAGTGTCTCCGTCTATTAACGGCTGTGCTGATTCGGACTTTCTTCTGAGCGACTTTGTTGAGGAGACCGCAATGAGCGGAAGCGGAGATTTTTCTGGCTATCCGATTGGGGACTGCTACGGTACCTGTGAGGAAGCAAAAGCAGCGCTGCGGGAGGCAGAGGGATGAAGTGTCTCACACACAATCTTGAAGTCAACTATCCGTGTTCTCCTGTCTGCCCGCTCTTTGGGGATTGCGTCGTTGCGTTTCGGAATGAACAAAAGAAGCGGGTACGAACCAACGCCGACCGCATCCGGGCCATGAGCGACGAAGAATTGGGGAAGTTTTTGTATGGATACTTCTGGGGGAGGTTGCCTGTCCTCCCTAACCGAGAGGAAAAACTATTGGACTGGCTCCAGCAGCCAGCGGAGGAGGGTGACTGATATGCGGCTGATTGATGCTGATGCACTAAAATCAGAACTGATTGCTTTTTACGTAGATTCCGCCGAGTTGTGCAATGAGGTTTCGCATTTGGTAGATTCTGCTAAAACTGCTGAAGCCGTTCCGGTGGCCCTCTGCCGGGATTGCAAGTTTATCATCGATAGAGACGATGGTACACATGGGTGTTATCGACATTTTGTGGATGAGTGCGAGCCGGATGACTTCTGTTCGTACGGGGAGCGATCTACAATAGATGGACTTAAACCGTGTCCGTTCTGCGGTAGTCAGATCGGTATTGTATACACGAGAGCCAATGGTATCCCATCTGGAGATGATGGATGGCGCGCAGAAATCAAATGTAAATGTGGAGCCAACATGAAGTTTTGGGCGTTGGAAAAGTCATGGGCGAAAGAGAGCATTACGAAGGCATGGAACTGCCGAACCGGGAAGGAGGATCAGGATGGATGAATACAGCGTGGAGTTTGACCGGCTGCGCAGGAACCGCGTGGAGGTGTCGTACCACAAATACGGGCCGGCACGGAAAAATTTTGGTGAGGGGCGGGTGGATGCCCTGGAAACGGCCCAGCTGTGCTTGGACGCCTTCCGCCGGGACCACAACACCGAGCACCTGGTGGACGCGGCCAACTATCTGATGTTCCGATGGATGTTCCCCATGCCTGGGGAGTTCTTCCGGGCAACAGGGAGCAGCGAGAGCGTTGGGACGGTGGGGACGCCGATCAACATGGAGGACTGATTGTATGAGTGACAATGACACGCTCCGCAGGATCGCGGGGCGGCTGGGGCCAGAGGAGATCCTGTGTCAGTGCGCGGAGGAGTGCTCTGAGCTGGCCCAGGCGGTGCTCAAGATGCGCAGGGCGCTGGTGGGCGCCACGCCGCTGACGCAAAGCGAGGCGCGGGCCCTCATCAACGAGGAGGTGGCCGACGTACTCAACTGCGTGGAGGCACTGGAGGCCATCAGCTTTGTAGACCGGGGCCAGGTGGCGCGGATCCAGGCCGGGAAGCTGGAGCGGTGGGACCGGCGGACCAGGGAGGGTGTGACATGAGCGGGATGGGTAACCAGTGCATGGGATGCATCTATTACAAATCCCTGGGGGCCTGCGGGGAGGGGACTGAGAAGGCCTGCCACTATCTGCTGATCCGGGGGAGGCCGAGGGAGCGGGCTGGGGATAACTGCTGTTCCAGACAGGGTAAGAAGAACCATAGCAAGAAGGATGGAGGGAGAAAAGATGTTGGACACAGAACAAGCGGCCCGGATGTGCCCGATTTGCGGAGAAGATAGCTTCGTATATGATACGAGGGAAACTGCAAATGGGAAAATCATCCGGCGAAGGAGATGCACAAAGTGCAGCACACAGTTCGAGACGGAGGAAGTATTCACTCGATTTCTCCCTGGAAAAAATCAAAAAAATTTTTGAAAACCCTAGATATAGGGGACAGGCCTCAAAATATCTGAGAAAATGGGGGTGGGTAGAGATACCCACTCCCTTCTTTCTTTTGCCCGGCTCCGTGGCAAAAAACGGGCCCTCCTAACCAATAGCCGCCCCAACCCGCACAAAGGGGCGGCATATATGCCGCAGGTAAGAACCAGCCCAGGATCCGGGCCGGAGGGTCGCGCCCTCCATGCGGCACTATTGAGCGGAAATGGCAGTGAATAAGAGTAGTTTGCTGGGAAGAACAAAGCACCAGCAGCGAAGCTGTGGGCTAGAGCTTTGGCGAGGCCCACAACCGCTCAACCAGGCCCACGGAAAGCCTGACCCAACCCGGAGCATACCCGGCCTATCCCGGGTATATATGTTGCTCCTCGCTGCGTGAGGCGGGCGGCGACACCAAAATGCAACATAGTAAAATCAACAGAAAGGATTGATTGTATGTTAGTGAAGCTTGAAAGACTGGGAAAAGAAGAAGTAGCTGTTTGCACCAGCCTTGATGTTGCCTCCACATTCGGGAAGGAACACTACCATGTATTAGAAGATATACGCGCAATCGGGCGGGATATCAGTACCCCCGAATTTTCGGGGCTATTCATCGAGCAGGAATACATCGCATCAAACGGGAAAAGAAACCCTATGTTCGTTATGAACCGCGACGGCTTCACACTGCTTGTTATGGGGTACAACGGAGAAAAAGCGATGCAGTTCAAGCTTGCCTACATCAAACAGTTCAACGCAATGGAGGCAGCGCTCCAAGGCAAGCGAATTGAGCGTGAAAAAGGGATTGCAGTTCGTCAGGCGCTGACAAAAGCGCTGCAACAGTCCACCGAAAACGAGCGAATGCACGGGCACGCCTATTCCAATTACACAAACTGTATTTACAAGGTTCTGTTTGGGAAAAGTGCCGCGCAACTCAGATCTGATTTTGGAATTGGGAAAACGGATGGCCTGAGAGACCACTTTAGCAAAGAAGAGTTGCGAGCCGTTCAGTCTATGGAGTGTCTTGTGAGTGGGCTTGTAGACTGCGGATGGGGGTACGACCAAGTAAAGGACTTCATTTCCCAAAACAACATGAAGCGTTTAACAGCATGAAGCGGCGGCTGCTTGAAGAATATTTGTGAGGGGTGGTGACATGGCTGCACAGCTGGTCATCACAGAAAGGAATGAGTTGGCTTGTGGCAGATTGGCTGTCTATCAAAACTGAATACGTCACAAGCAACTGTGATTTGCCGACTCTTGCCAAGAAGCATGGGGTTTCGTACTCCACGATACGCAAGAGGTCATCAAAGGAGCACTGGTCGGAACAGCGAGAGGAACATAGGCACAATTTAGGAACGCTGGCGGCACAGAAAGCCGCAGAGAAAATAGCGGACATCGAAGCGGATATCGCAGCCGTAAAAGCGAAAACAAGGCTTGCCCTTTGGAGCGAAATTGGCAGAAGGATGCAAGACGGGGCCTCGGAGCTGGAGGGAGCGGATCTCCGCCGCATGGTGCAGAACTATTGCGACCTTGTCGGCGTGGAGCCGGAAAGCGCTATGCCTGGAGACGAGGCAAAAGAAGACGGGCTCAGCCAGAGCCTGAGAGAATTGGCGGAGGAGTTGGAGAGCGATGAGCATTGAGATTTGCCCAATAACTTTACGTGAGGCAAACGCCTTTGTTGAGCAACACCACCGGCACCACGGGCCAGTGGTCGGGCACAAGTTTTCAATCGGACTTTCTGATGGGGAGAAGATCGTGGGCGTTGCTATTGTGGGTCGTCCTGTGGCTCGCCACCTTGACGATGGGTGGACACTGGAAGTCAATCGCTTATGCACGGACGGCACACGCAATGCCTGTTCAATGCTTTACTCAGCAGCATGGAGGGCGGCCCGCGCGATGGGATATAAGCGTCTGGTGACATACATCCTTGACACAGAAAATGGAGCGAGCCTGCGGGCGAGCGGGTGGAAGTGTGTGGGGAAAGCTGGGGGCTTTCGCTGGACAGGTAAGCGCAGGCCGGAAGTGGACCTCTATCCCGCACAGATGAAAATTCGATTTGAGGTTTCCGAATGATTAGCCCTAAGCAAAAGAAAATCCTCGCATTTCCCTACTCCAAGTACGATGCCCTCATCTGCGACGGCGCTGTGCGTTCCGGTAAGACCTCTATCATGATGTGGGCATTCGTAGACTGGGCGATGAGGCAGTTCAGCGGCCAGCGGTTCGGCATCTGCGGCAAGACTGTGGACAGCGCTTCCAAGAACATAGTGGTGCCGTTCATCTCCATGTTCCTCGCCAAGGAGCGCTACACCATGCGCTGGCGGCGGGCAGACAAAGTGCTGGAGGTGCGGCGGGGCGCTGTGACCAACTACTTCGAGGTGTTCGGCGGCAAGGATGAGAGCAGTTTCACACTGATCCAGGGCCGGACGCTGGCCGGGGTGCTGTTGGATGAGGTGGCGCTGATGCCCCGCAGTTTCGTGGAGCAGGCGTTGACCCGTTGCTCTGTGGATGGAGCCAAACTGTGGTTCTCTTGTAACCCGGAGAGTCCGCAGCATTGGTTTTATTTGGAGTGGATCAAGCGGCACAAGGAGCGAAACGCCCTGTACCTGCACTTCGAGATGACGGACAACCCCGGCCTGAGCGCCAAGACCATCGAGCGCTATCAGACTATGTTCACTGGCGTATTCTACGACCGGTACATCCGTGGCCTATGGGTACTGGCCGAGGGCCTTGTCTATGATTTCTTTGGTGAGGAGCAGATCGTGGACGTGGAGCCGGAGAATGGCCGATATTATATCTCCGTAGACTATGGCACGCTGAACCCCTTCTCCGCTGGCCTGTGGTGTGTCACAAAAGACCAGGCGGTCAGAGTAGATGAATACTACTATTCCGGGCGTGAAATGACCGGGCAGAAAACCGATGAAGAATACTACGAAAAGCTGCAGGAGCTGGCTACCGGCCATCGTATAGACTATGTCGTTATTGACCCATCAGCGGCGTCGTTTATTACAACTGTATTCAGACACGGAGAGTTCCGCGTTGTAAAAGCAAAAAACGAAGTGCTGGATGGGATCAGGCAGACGGCGGTGTATTTGAGGATGGGTCGTGTAAAAATCCACAGGCGGTGCAAGGATACAATTCGGGAGTTTGGCCTGTATCGGTGGGACGAGAAGTCCACAGAGGACAAGCCCATCAAAGAGAACGACCACGCCATGGATGATATTCGGTATTTTTGCCGTACGATTTTAGCGAGAAAATTCCCTGTAAAGAGGTGATGCCAGATTGAACATCATTGAAAAGCTAAAATCCCTTGGCTATGTTACAATTCCGGAGGAGTTTTACCGCAAGGTGGGCGAGTGGAAGAGTTGGTATCAAGGGGACGTTAAGGGCTTCCACCAGTACAAGGTCAGGAATGGACACAATACGGTTCGCTGCCGCCGGTATTCCCTTGGGATGGGGAAGAAGATCCCGGAAGACTGGGCAAACCTACTGATGAATGAAAAAGTAGGTATTACCTTGGAGGGGAAGAAGGAGCAGGAATTTGTTGATCGTGTTCTTGAGGAAAACAATTTTCTGGTTAAGGCAAATGAGATGCAGGAACTGGCCTTTGCACTGGGAACAGTAGCCTTCATCCCCCGTGTGGTTGGGATGGAGATCACAGAGGCGGGGCCTACGCCCGGAAGCGCAGCTGGGATCGATCTTGACTATGTAACGGTGGAAAACATCTGGCCTTTGGCGTGGAAGAACGGAATTATTACCGAGTGCGCCTTTTCCAGCATTGTTACCGTAAACGGCGAATCCTACTGCTATCTCCAAATCCACCACAAAGTCAACGGGCTGTATGACATCGATAACCGGATCTATCGCTATCGAAACGATAATCTTGACAACGAAGTCAACCTAGCTGATGTGAACGGGTTTGAGCGCGTCCCCCCTGTGGTACATACCAAAACAGACCGTCGCCAATTCGTGATTGACCGGCCTAATATCGCAAATAACTTTGACTATTCTGTTCCGCTCGGGATTTCTGTCTATGCAAATGCTGTGGATGTGCTGCGGGGCGTGGATATTTCCTATGACAGCTATGTCAATGAGTTCGCCCTGGGGAAGAAGCGGATCATGGTCAAGCCGTCTGCGACCGAGTATCTGGACGGAGAGCCGATCTTTGACGCAGACGATGTTGTGTTTTATGTTCTGCCGGAAGACTTGCAAGATGGGGCGGTGATTACACCCATCGATATGACCCTTCGCACGGCAGAGCATAACACCGGCATCCAGGACCAGTTGAATCTTCTGTCCAGCAAGTGCGGATTTGGGGAGACCTATTATCGCTTCAACGGCGGCAGTATCGCCACGGCCACACAGGTTATCAGCGAGAATTCCACCATGTTCCGCACCATCAAAAAGCATGAAATCGTGCTGGAGCAGGTACTGGTGGAGCTGTGTCGTATAATTCTCCATCTGGGCAATGAAGCCATGAACGCCGGATTGGATGAAGATGTGGAAATCTCTATTGACTTTGATGACTCCATCATCGAAGACAAGACCGCCGAACGGAACAACGACCGTCAGGACCTTGCGGCCGGCATCATGAATGACTGGGAGTATCGGGCGAAGTGGTACAACGAGGACGAGGCCACGGCAAAGGCGGCGCTTCCAAAGATGGAGGATATGGCGACTGAGGAACAGGATGAAGTCGAATGAGATACCCGTTTCAACCGGAATTCCTTGACACACTCCCAGAAGAACTGGCGGAGCTATACCGTGATTTGGAAACTACGCTGCTTGAAGAGATTTGCTCCCGACTGAAGCTGGCGGATCAGTTGAACGAGGTCACTGTACAGGACATCCGGGCGCTGCGCTCCCACGGGATCAGCCTGGAGGAAATCAAAAAGGAAATCCAGAATACGGCAAGGATCAGTCAGAAGAAGTTGAAGAAGCTCCTTGACGATGTGGTTGCCCGGAACCAGCAGTATTACCGGGAGGTTATCGATCTGGCAGGGTTGACACAGCCGGAGACGTTGGTGAGTGTCGAAGACACTTGGGCAATCTACGAGCAGACAAAGCAGACCTTCCGCAACCTCACCCGGTCTATGGGGTTCTTGGTGGACAACGGGCGCACGATGCTTCCACCGGCCGGGGCCTATCAATGGGCACTGGACAATGCGGAAATGCAGATTACAAGCGGGGCCATCTCTTACAATCAGGCCATCAGCGGAGCGGTCAAGCAGCTGGCAGACGGCGGCCTTCGGGTGGTGGACTATGAGAGCGGCCACCGGGACCATATCGACGTAGCCACCCGCCGCGCCGTGATGACCGGCGTATCTCAGTTGTGCGCCAGATACACGGAGCAGAGCGCAGAATACCTGGGGACGCCCTATTTTGAAGTCTCTGCCCACAGCGGGGCCAGAGACACGGGCGTAGCGTGGCAGAACCACAAAGCATGGCAGGGCCGGGTATACTCCACCCAAGCCGGGGACAAGTATCCAAGCATCTACGAGGTGTGCGGATTGGGCTATGTGGACGGCCTGGAGGGAGCCAACTGCCGCCATCGCAGATACCCGTTTGTTGATGGCGTATCCGAGCGGACATACACCGATGAACAGTTGGCCCATATCGACGACCATCTGGGCTGCGAATATGAGGGACGGCATTACACGGCCTATGAGGCCACCCAGCAGCAGAGGCGGATAGAGCGGACGGTGAGGGCGATCAAGCGCAGGAAGGTCGCTCAAAAGGCTGCAGGGCTGGCAGAGGACGCCACGGCGACACAGTCCAGAATTAACCGGCTGACCAAGAAATACAGGGAATTCAGCAAAGCGGCGGGGCTGCCGTTGCAGATGGATAGGATGCGTATCATAGACAAAGGAAATTACGCAAAACCTCCAACGGCTCATGTTCCTCCAACAGTGCAGAAAAATTTGCCCCTTTCAGGGCAAAAAGAAAAATATACAGATGTTACAGCACAATGGAGGGAAACCGCAACCCCAAACAGCCACCAGTTGCAAGACCTCCAAGAATACACAACAGGCGGCGTTACATACAAAGTGGACGGCCACAATGTGGTCCTTGATTATTCTCCTCATGAAAAAGAAATTGCCGAACTCCTTGAACGGGAGTTCGGCGGGGAGCTGTATATGGTTCCTAGGGTCAACAATCCTCAGGGGATCTCAACACCAGATTATTTATTTAGGGGGAACGGCTATGACTTAAAAACGATTGGAGAAAAAGCAGGGCCAAATACGATATTTAACCGCATAAAAAAAGCGGCAAAACAGGCGCAAAATTTTATTGTTGATGTAAGCATATCTGGACTCTCGGATAAAGAAGTTGATAAGCAGATTGAGAAGCTGTTTGACCGCGCTGATACTGGGTGGCTGGAAAAAATTATTGTTGTTAGAGATAACCGGATTGTTAAAGTGGTAAAAAGGGCATGAAAAAAGCCGACACACCATCTCGCCCTTCAAAGAAGGGGTCGTGGACAGCGACCGGCTCTTGTCTATTATATACCACAAACGCAAGGAAAATGCAAGTGAATTATGGCCGACGGGCCTTTGTCAGAGAAGACATAAAAACCCAAACGGCAGAGAAGCCGGAAATCCCAAAAAGACAGAGAAGTCTTAAAAACCCAAAGGAGAAATTGATATGGCAACGATTGACACCAGCGCGATTGAGGGCTTTGACGGCATGACAGCAGACGAGAAGGTCACTGCGTTGCTGGGGCTGCAAATCCCCGATGCGGTAGACCTGAGCGGCTATGTGGCAAAGAGCGTGTTTGATACCAAGGCCACTGAGGCGGCGAACCTCTCAAAGCAGCTCAAGGCAAAAATAACCGAGGCGGAGACAGCAACTGGGGCATTGATCACCGCACAAGCTGAATTGGAGACACTGAAACGCAGCAACTACCTCGCATCCAAGGGCCTGGCCGGCGAGGAAGCGGAGTTTATCGCCTTCAAGGCCGGGAAGATGGTGGACGACAAGACCACCTTTGAGCAAGCTGTGGACGCCCTGACTGCGGACCGGAAGAAGACGACCTTCGACTGGACGGCACAGGCTGGAAGCGGTGGAGCGTGTACGATGACGCTTAATGATCGAATCAACAATGAACTGCGTGGGATCTAACCCACAGAAAGGACTAGATTATGGCAACTGTATCTGTAACCCGTGAAAATGCAGGGGCGCTTATTACCCCTGAGGAGAGCAATCAGATTATTCAGAGCGTGGTCGAGAAGTCCATTGCTTTGAAAATGATGACCAGACTGCCCAACATGGGCACGAATGTCAGAGAATACCCCATCATGGACAGCTATCCGATGGCTGGCTTTGTGGATGGTGACTCTGGTCTGAAGATGACTACAAACATGCAGTGGAAGAAGGACAAGATTGTGGCCGGGGAGATTGCCGCAATTGTCGCTATTCCCGATAATGTTGTGGCGGACTCCAACTATGACATCTTTGCCCAGATGCGCCCCCGCCTGGAGGAAGCTGCCGGCCGTGTGGTCGATGAAGCAATCTTTTTTGGCAAGAATAAACCGTCCGACTGGCGGGATGGTATTGTTCCCGCGGCTATTACCGCTGAAAACAACGTAAAGGCAACCGCAGACATTTATACCGATGTATTCGGTGAAAATGGCATGATTGCAAAGGTTGAGGAAGATGGCTATTTCCCTGAGAGCATTGTTTCTGCGATCTCCATGCGTGCAAAACTGCGCGGACTGATGGATACAACTAAGCGGCCTTTGTTCCTGGAGAATATGCACCAAGGAGCTCAGTACACTCTTGGTGGGATGGCGATGGAATTCCCGAGAAACGGCGCATGGGACGCCTCGAAAGCTCTCATGGTAGCCGGTGACTGGAAGCAGGCTGTTTATGCAATCCGTCAGGATGTGACCTTTGATGTATTCAAGAGCGGCGTTGTGTCTGATGACACCGGTAAGGTTGTATATAACCTGATGCAGAACGACATGAAGGCAATTCGCATGGTTATCCGACTGGGTTGGAATATTCTGAACCCCATCAATGCGGTGAACCCGGATGGCAGCAAACGGTTCCCCTTCGCCGTCTACGAGCCCGCGGGGGGTTAACTGAACCGCTGAAAACAGCCTCGCTCCCTGCGCCCAGCCTGTCCAGCATGACGAAGGCAGATCTGCTTTCCTATGCGGCAGGACTGGGTGCGGGGGGTGTCAGCGGCTCTATGAAAAAGGCTGAGATCCTTGCAGTGCTGAAGGAGGTGTCAGGGTGATTCCTTGTGTCAGCTATGAATTTTATACCGGGGTATACGGAGGGACGCGGATCCAAGCTGCCGATTTCCATCGCCTCATCACCCGGGCTCATAGCTTTCTGCGTTACTACACTATGGGGAGACCTGTTCCGGAGGCTCATGAGAATGAATGGCGTATGGCCTGCTGCGCTATAGCGGAGGAACAGCTGTCTATTGATGCGGCAAAGTCCATGGCACAAAAATCTCTGTCCGCAGCGCTGGAATCCAAGGGAGGGGAACTCCAAAGTCAAAGCGTGGGAAGCTGGTCAAAGACCTATCGAAGCGGAGGGGACAGCGCCAAGGAGGCTGCGGAAGTCGCTCGGGTGTCGGAGAGCGCGCTTGCCGCCGTGGCGCGGCTGTATTTGGGTCATACAGGTCTCCTGTACCGTGGGAGGGGGTGTGCACATGGATATGTTTCCACATGTAGTGACGCTCTATAACGTAGTCAGAGAAGAGGACCCATCGACCTTTCATGAAGTCGCGGTCAACCATATCACAATTCTGGAGGGTGTCCTGCTGGACGCCGTAAAGACGGTAAACGTCAACCGAAGCGGCATAGAAGGCGCGGACAGCGTTATGCTGTATGTTCCCCAGAGCGTAACGGCTACTGATGGGGTGACTGGAAAGCCCAAGGCAAATGTTGGGCCAATCGAGTTCTGGAGGGCCAATGATAAAAGCAGCCTGTGGACGCTAAAGCCCGGGCAGGACTGTTTTTTTATCAAGGGACGAGCTGTTCATCCGGATTGGAGTGCACAGAAACTGGAGGCCGCTTATGATGGTGTCTATGACGTCACAAAGGTGGATTTCAAGGATTATGGCGGCGATATGTCCCATTGGGAAGTTGGTGGGAACTGATGTTGAGGTTTTCCGTTTACACTGAAGGGCTGGAATCAATAAAGGAGAAGTTGGCGCAGAACTGTACCGAAGCTGAGCACATGGTTTCGATCCAGGTACAGAAAGACACCTCGCCTTTTGTGCCTGCATCTGGAGCGCCAGCAGGAATGGATACACGGACAAAGGTCGACGGGTCTATGGTCATTTATCCCGGCCCGTATGCCCGGTATCTCTACCTCGGCAAGCTGATGGTAGACCCTGAAACAGGCAGCAGCTATGCAAAAAAGGGCAGAACAAAGGTTTTGACGGACAAGAACCTGGTTTTCAGCAAAGCTATGCATGCGCAGGCGCAAGCCTATTGGTTTGAAGCCAGCAAGGCGCAGAATCTGGACAAGTGGATCAGGGTAGCTGAGAAGGCGGTGGAGCATGGCCGTTGAAAAAAATGATAAGCCCAGACAGATGGCCACAGCTGCGGAAGTAGATAAAATCTCCCGCGCAATGCTCGTCTGGGCGAATACATTTCCAGAAAAGCCGGTCGCAGTGATCCAATTTGAGAATCTGCGCATGGATCCTGGGGAGGAGACCGCTATGGCCCTTTCCACTATCCAGGGGACATATATTGTCAAACGCTTTATTTTGGGCGGATACCGGGGCGAGTATCAATTCAAGATAATTTACCGGATAAAACCGGAGAAAAGTAACAACAAGCGGCTCCAGGCAGATGAGCTGCTGAACCGCTTCGGGGATTGGGCTAGAGTGGAGCATCCAGATCTGGGACAGGAGATCCGTGCGCTCAGGGTGGAAGCTGTCACCCAATCCTCAAAATTTGCTTCCTATGATGACGGCTACGAAGACTATCAAATTTTAATGAAGCTGACCTATGAGGTCGGCGTGTGAAAGGAGAACAACCATGGCAGATTTGACGTTCAACACGGTGCCCGGAGAAACCGTAGACCGCGCCTTTCTGGTACTGTACCTCAACACAGGCGAGGAAGGGACTCCAGCCTGGTCCCCGATCGGAAAGCGCGTGGAGGACAGCTCGGAAGAGTACGACTGGGGCGAGGAGAGCAAGACTGACATCTTCGGCCATATTTACACAACCATGAAGAAGCCCACCATTACCCAGACCTTTGATCCCTGCGAGCTGGACGCCAGCGATGTCGCACAGGTGAAGATCTGGAACCTGGCTGTGAAAGAGCAAAATGCCCAGGCGCTGACCAATATGGATATGCTGGTGGTCCATCTATATGCCGGCACGGCAAAAACTGCGGTCTTTGCTGAGCGATATTCCGCCTGCTCTATCAAGCCCTCCGGTCTGGGGGGAGAGGGCGGCGGAAACATCGGGATGCCCATCGATGTTACATTTGGAGGAACTCGCACCACCGGGACTGCCGCCGTGAAAGACAGCACGGTGACCTTCTCCCCGGATTCGGAGGGATGAAGAATATGAACGACGTGAAATCCCTGAACTTTGAAAGTGGTCTGGTTACTTACAATATCAATGGGAAGTGCCAAGTATCTTTTAATCCAACAGACAGCAACTTCGTGGAACGTCTGTATTTGGCTTTTGAGGACCTGGATAAGAAGCAGGAAAGCTATAAAACTCAGGTTGAAAAGTTAGCGGATAAGAGGGAAATCTTTGATTTTGCCAGAGAACGGGATGTGGAGATGCGTCAGGTCATCGACGGGCTGTTCGATGCACCGGTGAGCGATTCCCTGTTTGGCGGGATGAGCGTATATGCCGTGGCTGGCGGCCTCCCCGTCTGGTGCAATCTGATGCTGGCGGTCATGGATGAAATCGACACAACTTTCTCCCGAGAGCAGAAGGCTACGAATCCCAGGATCGCCAAGTATACGGAGAAATATCACCGATGATCTATGATCTTCCCACCTCCGTTGAGGTCCATGGCACGGTCTATGAGATCCGCTCTGATTACCGTTCAATTCTGGATATTTGCATGGCTTTGGAGGACCCGGAGCTTGGAAGCCAGGAAAAATCTTTTGTCCTGCTGGACATTTTCTATTCGGACTTTGCAGATATGCCGGAGGAGCACTATCAGGAGGCTGTGCAAAAATGTATCTGGTTTATCAACTGCGGAGAGGAAGGCGAGGCGAGGAAATCACCAAAACTGGTTGACTGGGGACAGGACTTCAAACTGATCGTCGCCCCAGTCAACCGGATCTTAGGACTGGAAGCAAGAGCAGAGAAATACCTGCACTGGTGGTCCTTCATCTCTGCTTATTACGAAATTGGGGAATGTCTATTCGCACAGGTGATCCGGATCCGGGAGAAAAAGGCTAAGGGTAAGCCACTGGACAAGTCTGACCGGGAATTTTATCGAAAAAATCGGAGTATGGTTGACTTAAAAGTCACATACACCGCGGAGGAAGAAAATGTGTTGAAGGCATGGACCGGCGGGAATTGATGCAGGACTGTCCAAGTATAGAAAGCAGGTGAAACAATGGCAAGTGCAGATGGCTCTATTGTCATCACAACCGAAGTAGATGACAAAAAGGCAAGTCGGGAGCTGGACAAGCTTACGAAGAAAATTGAAAAGTTGGAGCAGTCCCTGGCCTCAGATCAAGCCCAAAGAGGGGGAATCCAGAGAGAACTGGAGGCAGCCAAGCAAGCCGCGGGAGAAACGATCAACACGGTGGAGCGTCTGAAGAAGGAATTGGCCTCTGCACAAAATGTTATCTCAGGTGGCACTCCGACTGATCCAACCTCTTATATCTCAGCTTTGGAGCGCCAAAAAAGGCTCACCACAGAGCTGAAGGAACAGGAGTCAATACTCCAGCAGCAGGACAAGGATGTTCAACGCCTGGATGCACAGTACACCAAGCTTACTGACAAGGCCATACAGGAGGCCGAGGCCCTTGAGCGGGCCAAGGATCAGGCTGGAGAACTGCATCAAAAGATGGCTTCCGCAGAGCCGAGCAGCGAAAAAATGGCAAAGTCCATAGAAAAGGCACAAAAAAGTGCAACCAGATTTTCGCTCCGTCTTCGGGAGGTGATCCGAAGCGCACTCGTTTTTACGCTGATCAGTCAGGGGCTGGCATCCTTTCGCAGCTGGCTTGGAAAGGTAATTAAGAGCAATGATGAGGCATCAGCAGCGATAAACAGGCTGAAAGCGGCCCTTCTGACCATGGCTCAGCCATTGGTGGATGTGATTCTCCCAGCCTTCACAAAATTTGTAAACATCCTGACCAGCGTTGTGATGCTGACTGCAAAAATGCTCTCTGCCATGTTCGGGAAAACATTGGAAGAATCAAAAGAGTCAGCAGAGAATCTGAATCAGGAGACTGAGGCAATAGAGGGAACAGGGGATGCAGCTAAAAAGGCAAGCAAATCCCTAGCCTCATTTGACGAGATCAATAAGCTGTCCGGTGGGGCAAACCAGAGCAAAGACAACCAGGGTGGTGGCCCTGATTTTGATGGGTTGGGGGAACAGTCTAAATGGCTGGAGGGCATGATGAACAAGGTGGCGGCCTGGGTTCCGGTCGCTATGCTCTTGGGCGGAATTGCTTTAGTCGCCATCGGGGCATCCATGGGGTCCCTTCCTCTGGTGGCGGCTGGCCTGCTTCTGCTTGCGTATGGAGGAACGCTCGCTTCAGACAATGAAGAGCTTCAATCCTGGGTAGACAAACTTGGGCTGGATAGTGTGCAGGAGTTTGTAGTCCTAGCAATAATGCTGGGCGGAATCGCAATGGTAGCGATTGGAGCCATGACCGGAAATATTTTGCTGGTGATGGCCGGCTTAATGCTCATCGGCGCGGCGGTGGTCTATGCTCATGCCTCCGGAATGCTGGAAGATTGGGCGGAGAAGTTGGGCTTATCCAGGGCTGCGCAGTATGTTACAGCGGCGCTCCTGATTGCAGGATTTGCCTTGGTTTGTATCGGAGCAGCAAAGGGCAATATTCTGATGGTTATTTCTGGACTGACTCTGTTGGCAATTGGAATCTATGTTGGAACGCAGAGTGGTGTTATAAGCGACTGGGCAAAAAAACTGGGGCTAGATTCTGCCCTTGACTATGTGGCGGCGGCCCTTCAAGTTGCCGGATTTGCCTTGATCTGTATTGGGGCCGCCAAGGGAAGTATCCTGGCGGTCATCGCTGGAGCGGCGCTCCTTGGGGTTGGAATTGTCCTGGATGTTGTAGATGAGCAGACATTAACTGCCTGGTGGGAAAAGCTGCAGCTGACCACAGTTATGCAGTGGATCACGGTCGCGCTCATGCTCGCCGGAATCACAATGATTGCTATTGGCGCAGCCACAGCAAATATGATACTTCTGCTTGTGGGAGCCGGACTTCTTGGTGTAGGTTTGGCGCTTGGGGAGAGAAACGATACACTGAAAAGCTGGGTGGAAACGCTTGGCCTAGAGCAGGTCATTGGTTGGGTTTCGGTTGCCCTGATGCTGGTTGGTATTGGATTGGTGGGAGTTGGCCTTTCCATGGGAAATATCTTTGCATTCCTGGCAGGAGCAGCCATGCTGCTGGGCGGGCTTGCGATAGGGGCAGAAAGCGGAACATTTGGAAGCTGGGTCGAGGCATTACATCTGCAGGAGGTAGCCGGATGGGTATCCACAGCTATGCTCCTGGCAGGAATCGCCATGGTGGCAATTGGAGCCACGACGACAAATATCGGCCTTATTATGGCTGGTCTTGCACTATTGGGCGGCGGAACCGCATTGAAAATGGGAAGCAATTCGCTCAAGCGGGGCGGAGGCTTTCCAAAGGCGTCCATGGCCTCCATGCCGTCCATTTCCTCCTATCGCATTCCCGCTCTGGCCTCTGGGGCGGTTATCCCTCCGAACCGGGAATTTCTGGCTGTGTTGGGGGACCAGACAAGAGGGACAAACATCGAGGCTCCTGTCTACGAGATCGAGGCAGCTGTGGCCCGCGGCATTCAGCGCGCCGGTGGAGCTGGTGGCGGCAATACCACCGTGATTTTAGAGGTTGACCGTCAGGTGTTGGGCCGGGTTACCTATCGGGCCAACCAGGCGGAAAGCCGCCGGGTGGGTGTGGAGCTGGTGGAGGTGTAAGATGAGCTACATAAAACTCAATGGCGTAGAATTTGACGCAAAGGTGGCCATCTCCGCTTACAATAGGAACTTCAACGTACTGGACGGGGACAACGCCGGGAGGGTGATGAGCGGCCGCATGGTCCGGGACATAATTGGGACCTATATCGGCCACAAGATCACCGTATTCCGCCGGGGGGACAACCAGGCCGGACTGGACGAGTTTTGGGACTATCTGGTCGCACACTCTGTGGATGAATCTGTTCAGTTGGAGGCGGCTGACGGACAAACTGTACTGTCCTATGAGGCCTATTACACCAGCGCATCTCAGGACCTGGAGAAAGTAGAGGCTGGAGTAAACTACTGGGGAGAAATTCAAGTGAACTTCATCCCCATGGAGGCACAGATCGCGCCATAGCATGGGAGGGTCTTATGGCAAACAAAAGCAAGATCTTATATGACGGTCGAGTTTTTTCCGGTCTGGACATCAAGGGCGGGAAAATGCACATTGCCACGTCTCTGTTGTCCTCTTCTCTGGAGGCAAACACATTTTCGCCTGTGATCAAGAGTGATGACCGGACCTTGGTGGAGTTCAAACGCAACACACCTATGATCTACTTTTACAATGACAGGCAAAAAGGCGTGTTCTATGTCCAGGACATCCAGCGTACAGGACCAGACCTGTACCAATTCTCTGCCACATCGGCCATTGGACTACTCAGTGATGGACAGCACTATGGCGGGATCTATACTGGCCAGACAGTGTCTGAATTGCTGCCTGGGCTGTGCGGCACGGTCCCATATGCTGTCAAAAGCAATCTGAAGGGCATCAAACTGTATGGATGGCTTCCGGTATCCTCTCCCCGGGACAACCTAGCCCAGGTGCTCTTTGCAATTGGGGCGACAGTCAAAAACGATCTGGACGGCGTGCTTCGAATCGAGGCTCTATGGAACGGGATCAGCGGAGACATGGGCCGTGGACGGATGTATCAGGGGCCTTCTGTCAAATACGGATCCAAGGTCACCCAGGTTATTGTAACGGAGCATCAGTATGTAGAGGGCGGAGATGAAAAAAAGCTATTTGAGGGCACAGCACAGCAAGGAGACATCATTACATTTGACGGACCTATGTATGGGCTGAAGGTGTCCGGATTTTCCATTTTGGAGCATGGAGCCAACTACGCTAAGGTGTCTGCTGGGTCTGGAACACTCACTGGACATGAATACGTCCACAACACCAGGGAGGTATACAAGGACGTATCCACCGCACAGGAACCAAACGTCAAAACTGCAAAAAACGCCACACTGATTTCCCTGGTCAACTCCAACGCTGTGGCTCAGCGCATGGCCAACTACTTTCAGTGGGCTGAGACAATCCAGACTTCCTCTGTCTATCTAGGGGAGAATCCAGGGGACCGTCTGGCCGTATGGCACCCATACGACGAAATTGGAGTCACAGCCTGCTTAGAATCTGTTGACATCAACCTGTCCAACACCCTAAAGGCCGATGAGAGCCTTTTGGTTGGGTTTATACCGCCCAAAGAAGAACAGATTGTGACCTATGATAATCATGAGCTGTTGACGGGGAACGGAACCTGGACCGTCCCAGAAGGGGTTACAGAAGTGGTTGCTGTTCTGATTGGCGGCGGTGGAGCTGGCCATAATGGCAGTGCAGGAACCGGAGGGTTTTATGGTGGGTTTGGCGAGAATACATACGAGAGCGAAGAAATCCAAATCACAAGAAATGATACAGAAGGGAAGGTCTACTCCAAATCTACCTCTTGTACATCTGGTGGAAGCACGACCGACAATGGCACTGGTGGATCCGGGGGTGCAGCCGGGACCCCAGGTAATGTGTGGCAAACAACGATTTCTGTTACAGCAGGAGAGCAAATATCTTTTTCCTGCGGATTTGGCGGACAGACAAATGGGCAGAACGGTGGCAACACCACTTTTGGAGCGGAATCATCTGCGTCCGGGTCGGCAACATCGACTGGGTATACCGATGTTGTAACCGGTGTGACCTACGCCAAAGCTGGAACGGCAGGCGAGAAGGGAGGCGATGGTGGTGTTCCTGGGAATAGCGGGAGTAGTGCCGGAGGTGCTTCTGGAGGCTCTGGAGTCCGGTCTAGAAGCTACGATGACTCAGGGACCGATTCTGCAAGTAATACCATATACTCAGCTAAGTACTCCGCCAGCGCCAGTGGAAGTGTGGCCGGAGCCGGCGGTGGCGGCGCAGGCGGTCAAGCAAGCGGGAAAGACGGGGCTTCTGGAGGAGGGGCATCAAATGGGTCATTCAGTTTCAGGCTATCAGAAAATACCGCCAATGGAACATTGAGAGCGCCCATTCCAGGCGACGGCGGAGCTGGAGCATCTGGAAACAAGGGGGAGTCCTATGGGAGTTCTGGTGATGGCGGAGGAGGTGGAGGAGGCGGAGGAGCCGCTGGCTCCAGCAGCCTGACCACCCGACAATCGGCAAATGTCACCGTTAAAACACCGCCTACTTCCTCAACTTATAGACTTCCCATCTATGCCTATGTTCGTACTTACGATAACTACGCCGGTAGTGGAGGAGCAGGCGGCTCCGGCGGAGCTGGAGCGGATGGCTGCATTATTTTGTACTATGGCGTACGAAAGAAGTTGGCTTCCGGCCAACTCAAGGACAAAAACGGTATGTCCATCTTAGACCGCCTGGGCCGCAGAATTATTGTATAAGGGGGAGTACAACATGACACTGGAACAGCGCCTGGATGCGCTGGAGCGCCAAGTGTCGGCGCTGACAGAGCGGGCATCGATGCAGGCAGCTGCGGAGGAGCCCACGGAATATTACACCAGCCGGTATTCCGGCGAGGAGATCGACTCCCTGCTGGACTGGGTCAAGGCCCAGCAGGGCAAAACCACATGATTGGAGGGGCATCTATGCTGTATCTCAAAGATTGGCGGGTATGCACTCCTCCTGGGTTTTCCCTGGGCTTCGAGGGGGATAATCTGGCCGTTACCTTGGCCCTGGACACAGATCTGCCGGAGGGCTGGGACCTAAAGCTGGATGTGGAAAAAGAGGGAAAGAAAAATATCATCCAGCTGGAGCGGAGCGGTCAGGTTTACTCCGTCCAGCTCACATCATCCATGCTGGCCTCCGGTGGTCTGTACCTGTTGCAGGTCCGCGGGACACTGGGAGAGCAGATCCGGCACAGCAATCAGTTTTACGCCGCTGTGCATCACAGCATCAATGCGGTAGACGCTTTCCCACCTCCCCTCCCCTCTGAATTTGAGCAAATGGAGGACCGCCTGACAGACATCAATAACCATCCCCCCAGGCCGGGAGCAAACGGATTTTGGCAGATCTACGACCCTGATACCGGGGAATATGTCCCATCCGACATCCCCTTGCCGGATGGTGGTGGCGGGACTGGATATGTTATTGGCCACGGCCTAAAGATTACCGGCGGCACCACTCTGGAGGTAAATGCGGTCAACAACTTTACTGGGGACAATACACTGCCTGCCACAGCGGCCCTCGTGCAAGAGCAGGTCGGAAATATCGAGGTACTCCTCGGGACAATTTAAGGAGGTAAGCACTATGAGCGTAGCAACAGAGATCAGCAGACTCCAGGCAGCCAGAAACAAGATCCGGGCCAAAGCAGTGGAACTTGGGATTGGGACCAGCAACGACCAACTGGACGCCTTGGCCACGGAGATCGACGCGATTGAAAACCGGGGCGCGGTGTCCGCTCAGGTACAAGAGGGCGATACTTATACCATCCCAAAGGGATACCACAACGGATCCGGCACCGTCTCCGGCGTCGCTGGTGGCGGTAATTACAATCTCCAGAGCAAGACCGCAACTCCCACCAAGGCGCAGCAGAATGTGACTCCGGACCCCGGCTATTATGGCCTGTCCGATGTAACTGTGGGCGCTATCCCAGACAGCTATCAGGATGTGTCTGCCGTAACAGCAGTTGGGGCAGATGTCCTCACAGGCAAAATTTTTGTGGACAAGGCCGGCAAAACCACCACGGGAACGATGCCCAACAATGGGGCGGTAGCCAAGACGTTGACCCTGGAAGAACCGTCTTACAGTGTCCCCAAGGGGTATCACAGCGGCGCCGGGACAGTGAAGATCGTCCCCGAGACGAAAACCGCAACACCAACAAAGAGCGCGCAGACCATTGAACCGACCGAGGGTAAGGTTCTGTCCTCTGTTGAGGTTGCGGCAATCCCTGAGGCATTCCAGGACGTGACTGGTGTTACTGCTGGTGCGGCTGATGTGCTGACTGGCAAAAAGATCGTGGATGCAAAGGGTACTCTAGTGACTGGCTCCATGGCAAACAACGGACCCGTCTCTGGGACCATTGACGGACTCACACAGACGTCCTACACAGTCCCGGCGGGTTATACCTCCGGCGGTACGGTAAGCCTCTCTGGGGACATCGAGGAAGCCCTTGCGGCTATCTAAGGAGGTGCGGCATGAGCGTACAAAGCGAAATTGACCGCATTAAGAAAAACGTAGACGATACCCTGAAAGCCATCAGTGATACCGGCGTACAGGTGGGGATGGGCAGTGATGCCCTCCCTGCCGCCGCCCGGGCGCTCGCAAACGAGAAGCAGGATAAGCTAACCGGAACAGCTGGGCAGTTCGTGGGGTTTGACGAAAAGGGCAACGCCATACCTCAAAATGCACCACAATCTGGGATGACCCAAACCCAGGCCGACGAGAGGTATTTACAGTTGTCTGGCGGGGTAGTACACGGGGATGTCGCTTTTGATGGTACTTTTACTGCTACATCGTATGCACAGTTTCACTCCCCTACAGTATTCAACGGAGAGGTTCGGCTTAAAGTCTATCCAGAACACTCTGAATCTGCTGCCAATAAAGAATATGTTGATGACCAAAAACCAAAAGCGGCAAAGGTCACACTCACCACTGCTGGTTGGGATTCTGTTTCCAAGACCCAAACGATCACTGTGTCTGGTGTGCTGGCCGATGAGGACAAGCAACTCATCATTCCGATGCCTGCAATGGCCTCCCAAGCTAACTATGCCACCGCCGGGATCGCCTGCACCAAGCAGGGAGCAAACTCCCTGACTTTTAAATGTCAAACGGTTCCGACAGCAGACATCACAGTCTATGTGGCGGTGCAGGAGGTGGCGCAGGCATGATTTTTAACCCAATTATTGTGGGTGGTTCGGGCAGCGGAGGAACAGACCCGGAGGAGACGCCGAACTTGTATATTACAGTCGATACGTTTATTGGTGCCGGAACAGAATCACTAAATATGTCTGGGCCTAACGGAGTCAGATGGAGCGCTCCATGGGATAGTGTTGACCAAGGTTACACATATCACCTATTTGTCACCCGATATGGAACGTATACGTTCACAAAAGATGATGGCAGAGAAGGAGAGTCCACATCAAAGGTGACGTTCGAAAAGGGTGGACCAACCAAGAAATCTGTAAACTTGTAAGAGCCGTCCAGGCGGGCGGCGGAAAGGAGTGAAATGGAGGAGTTAACGAGGATCCTGGCGGCGTGCTCGCCGGTGCTGGCACTGGTGGCCGGCTGGGCGGCCGGGCAGCTGCGGTCCGTTCACAAAAAGGACAGGGCTATGGAAAACGGAGTGAAGATGCTGCTGCGGGCCAAGCTGATCGACAAATGCCTGCACTACATCGAGAAGGGCAGCGTACCGCCGTTTGCCCTGGAGACCATCAAGGGACTGTACCAGTCCTACCTGGAGCTCGGAGATGGGGATCCGTCGGTCGGGGATCTGGTGGGCCGGGTGGAGCAATTAGAAATTAGAGGAGGGTAAGACTATGGACTTTGGGATTGCGAGCGTGGCGGCCATCACGGTGATCTGCTACCTGATTGGTCAGGTGGTCAAGGCGTCCGGGGTGGACAACAAGTGGATCCCCATCGCCTGCGGCGTGTCCGGCGGACTGCTGGG
>ERZ827194.277-NODE-277-length-46737-cov-5.23409_pt1 | contig 46737 bp, 39 predicted proteins | sample MGYA00519777_ERZ827194 | MGnify/ENA primary metagenome ERZ827194 (study PRJEB31778, sample SAMEA3449277) | human gut metagenome | biome: human gut; feature: human-associated habitat; material: faeces | place: United Kingdom | collected 2010/2012 ...
TTCCCAGAGCTGCAGTACTGGTCCAGGCGTAGCAGGTTCTCTAAAGGGAGACAACTTTGTTATGCCGGATGGGACTCTGGCAGTCAATACCTGGAAGCTGGTGGGAGGTATATGGTATTACTTTAATGCTGAAGGAAACCGTACCAGGGGCTGGTTCCCGTATGGTGGAAAATGGTATTATTTTGACGGAAATGGATGTATGAAGACCGGATGGGTGGACACAGGAAACGGAACATGGTATTACTTAAACCCGGATGGGGATATGAAGACCGGTTGGCTGTATGATAAAAATATCTGGTATTATCTAAATAACGATGGATCTATGGCAGTAAACTGTTCTCAGGATGGCTGGTACCTTGGAGCAGACGGCGCAGGCCGAAAGGAGTAAAAAATATGAGTTTAGCACCGATAACAGGAGATGGGGGAAAGTTAGCTGCACAGGCAGCGGATCAGACACAGAAGACAACACCGGTCCAGGAATTTCAGGGGATACTGAAAAATGGGCTGAATGCCATAAAAGAAGATATGGATTCTATTTTCGAAGAAGCTTCTGCTTTATATCAGATCCCTTCTAAACTTCTCAGGGCGGTGGCAAAGGCGGAGTCAGGGTTTAATCCAAAGGCTGTATCCAAAGCAGGGGCTATGGGCGTGATGCAGCTGATGCCGGGAACAGCCCGTTCTCTTGGAGTAAGCGATCCTTACAATGCCAGACAAAATATCCTTGGAGGGGCAAAATACTTAAAACAAAATCTGGACCGGTTCGGAGGAGACGTAAGCCTTGCGTTGGCAGCCTATAACGCTGGACCGGGCAGCGTGACCAAATACGGAGGCATCCCACCATATAAAGAAACCCAGAATTATGTAAAAAAGATCATGGCAGATTATACGGGAAACAATACGATCCTGGCAGGACGTACGGTGAGCACCGGAACATATGGTAAAACATCCGGCAGTACAGCAGTGAGCAGCCTTATAGGAAGTGGCCTTACAGGAAGCAGCCTGACAGCAGGCAGTCTTTTAGGCAGCTTTGCGGGAAATGCCGGTCTGTCCGGCGCCGGCAGCCTTGGTACACTTCTGGCAGCAGGAAAGGGAGAGAACCTTTCCGGGGAAGACTGGTCTAATATGGTGCAGATCCTCCGTCTTCAGATGATGATGAATATGGGTAAGGATACGGGTACGCTGATCTGACAGACAGATACCGGATTGCTGTGTGCTTTGCACTCCCGCAATTCCGGCCTTTTGACCCTGATATCAATAAAATAAGGCATTTTGCCGATAATAAAAACAAATGGTTATTTGATGATATTCTTTATAGAAGATACAAAGGAAGGTGAAACATCATGCAGGTGCAGAATAACATAGCATCCATTAATGCTGCCAGAAATCAGGGGATCGAAACAGGAAAGCTGAAAAAGTCCCTTGAAAAGCTGTCTTCCGGCTTTAGGATTGTCCGTGCAGGAGATGATGCAGCTGGACTGGCGATCTCGGAAGGTATGCGCAGCAGGATCAACAGCCTGAACCAGGCGATGAGAAACATTGATGACGGCATCGGACTTACCAATGTAGGAGATGGCGCTTTGACAGAGGTCCATTCCATGCTCCAGAGACTGAAGACTCTGGCTTTAAAATCTGCAAATGGAACTTACGATCAATCCGACAGGGAAACCTTGAACATGGAAAAAGACCATATCCTTGAGGAGATTGACAGGATTGGTTCAACCACTAAATTTGGAGAAATCTCCCTGTTTTCCAGGGCAGATGCCAATACAAATACAGATCCACCGCTTTGGCAGCCGCCAGAGCTGGACGATACGATCCCGCTCCAGATCGGCGGTTCTACTCAGGCTGGAGAAGTTCTGGATGTAGAACGCTATTATATAGGAAGCAGGGAACTACAGCTGGATCAGACAGATTTTTCCGATGTAAAAAAGGGACATGAATCTGTGGGATACATTGAAAACGCGATAGAGGCTGTTTCTAAAGTCAGGGCATCCTTTGGAGCTGCTTATATGCATCTGGATCACACCCACAATAATTTAAGCGTTACAAGTGAAAACATGCAGGCGGCAGAAAGCCAGATCCGTGATACCAATATGGCAGAGGAGATCACGAAATACACCAGCAGTAACATCGTCCTACAGTCCTCTAATATGATGCTTACAAATGCAAATAATCTCCCTCAGACCATACTTGAACTTTTAAAATAAAAATGAAAGAAATAATGAAAAACAGGCTTATGTTTTTTTAACATAAGACGATATATATATATGAAAAGAAAATTCTGCTGTTCCAGAAAGGGCCCTTGGGACAATAGAAGACAGAGGAAAGGAGTCCACTGCCATATTTTCTTTTATAAAAGGAGGAATTCATTATGGTAATTCAGCATAATATTGCAGCGATCAATTCTTACAGAAACTTAAGTATCAACCAGAACGCACTGAGCAAAAACTTAGAGAAGCTGTCTTCCGGTTACAAGATCAACCGTGCAGGCGATGATGCAGCAGGTCTGGCTATTTCCGAGACCATGCGTTCCCAGATCAATGGTTTGAACCAGGCTGTAAACAACGCAAACGATGCGATCGGTCTGATCCAGACAGCAGAAGGTGCTATGACAGAGACCCACTCCATGCTTCAGCGTATGAAGACTCTGACTACCCAGGCAGCAAACGGTACTTATACCTCAACTGCAAGAGGCAACATCAAGGCTGAGCTTGATGCACTGAACAAAGAGATTACTCGTATCGCTACTACTACAGAGTTCAACGGTGAGACACCTTTAAAGCCTGCAAAGAAGGATACCCCACTTACATTCTTTATCGGTGCTAGTGCAGATACGACCAACGCAATGACCGTTGAACAGAAGGATATGACAGCTGAAGAATTAAAGGTTAATGATCTTAAGGTATCTAACACAACTGAGGCATTCAATTCAATGGCATCTGTAGATGCTGCAATTGAGAAAGTATCTACTTACCGTGCACAGCTTGGTGCTGCCCAGAACCGTCTGGAGCATACGGTAAACAACCTGAAGGTTACTTCTGAGAACATTACCTCTGCGGAAAGCCGTATCCGTGATACAGATATGGCAGATGAGATCACAGCTTATACAAAGAACAACATTCTTTTACAGGCTGCTCAGTCTATGCTTTCCCAGTCCAACGCTATGCCTCAGGGTGTATTAAGCATGCTGCAGTAATCTTGAAATTGATTCTGCATCTTTTAGGGGATCTGCTTTGCGCAGATCCTCTTTTTTTAAATATGTCCTTTAGAACTTAAAAAGAAGGTAACAGATGATGAAAAAAACCATATCACAGTGTATGATCGTGAAAAATGAAGAAAAAAATATCCGCCGTGCCCTTTCCTGGGGGAAGGATATTATGTGTGAACAGATCGTAGTAGATACAGGAAGCAGTGACCGTACCGTGGAGATTGCCAGGGAAATGGGGGCAAAGATATTTTTTTTCCCATGGATCAATGATTTTGCTGCTGCCAAAAATTTTGCCATTGACCAGGCAAAAGGAGACTGGATCGCCTTTCTTGATGCGGATGAAAGCTTTACTCCGGAGGATGCAGCGAAGATTCCGGAGATATTGGAATATGTGGGAGACGATGTAGACGGCCTTCTTACAGGGATCGTAGATCTGGATGAAAATAACAATATCACAAGCGGCGGCACCATGATCCGATTCTTTGTAAACCGGCCGGAGCTGCGCTATGTAGGAAAAATACATGAACACCTGGTCAGAAAAGGAAGATCCGGACTGCATCTGACCGATGCTACACAGCAGCTGGCTTTCCTCCATACCGGTTACCAGGAACAGGAGAAGAAGGATAAGTCCAAATTTGAAAGAAATCTGAACATCATCCTGGAGATCCTGAAGCAGGAGCCTGAAAATTGTGATTATCTTGGATATCTGGGAGACACCTATTCTTCAGACGGAAAAAATGAAGAAGCAAGGGATGCATACAAAAAGGCGGTGGCAGCCATGCCGGAAAAACTGGGGGTATATGATCAGCGAAGTTCTTATACCTATACAAACCTGTTAAGGGTCTCCCAGTGCCTGAACGCACCGGAAGCCGAGGTGGAAGCTATTTACAAAGAAGCAGTGGAAAAGCTTCCGAAAGAGCCTGATTTTGACTGTGTTATGGGGGACTGGTACTGGAGAAAGGGGCAATATGAAAAAGCGGTACAGATGTATGAACTGGCTATAGCAAAGCTGGAAACCTATGGAACAGTGAACAGGGGGATCTTTACCACTTCCATGCTGATCCAGATGTATGAGTGTCTGGGAGAAGGCTGCAGGAAGCTGGGAGATTACCAGAAAGCGGTCCGCTATTGTGTGATCGTACTGAATACTGACCACAAAGATATGAATGCGCTGCTGACTCTGATCAACTGTTTTACAGAGAGCAATGTCGGCGCAGAAGAGGTAGTTCAGTTTTTAGGGAAGATTTATGATTATTCAGATATAAAAGACAAGGTGATCCTTCTGCGGGTGGCTATGGCGATGGGCAGAAAAGATCTGGAGCGGATGTTCAGGGGAATCCTCCTTCCTCAGGAGAGGGAAGAGTTTGATGCAGCCATGGAAACGGCCCAGAGCGGGGCACCGCTGTCATAGACTTTTTTCAACTCTTCCATGAGAAGAGGAAGCTCCCATTCGCAGGTGCTGTTATCAAAGCTGTTAGGATCTGCGATAGAAACATTTCCGTCAGGAAGGAGTTTTGTGATCAGGAGAAAGTGACCGTTTTGTGTCAGGCTTCCCTTACCCATAAGGGCGACCAGGATATGACCGGAAGAAAGAAGGGAAGCTGCGTTTTGGGGAGAATGGTCTGTTACAGATTCTACCTGAAAGCCATAGGCAGTAAGGACAGATGGGATCAGACTGTGATAGGAGCCGCTCTGGGGGGCATAATAGCCATTGGCAGCAGACCAGTCTGCGATAGTTACCGGGGTAATGGCTTCTCCGCCATTTGTGAAGCTGGAGATGAGCATGGCAGCAGCAGTAGGACCACATCCATACTGGAGCATGGGATCTGAACCGCCGTAGAGATAACTGCTCCAGCGGGTATCTCCCTGATTATAGTAGTACATCGGTCCCATACAGGTATCCAGGATGGCAGCATCTAAAGAATTGCCGTCTGATCCCGGTTTTGCCTCCATATCCAGGTTTTCTGCTTTACCAAGGATTACCGGAGAGGTCTTTGAGGTGACAGAAGATGTATCTGGGACTCCCTGTGTTCCGGAAGTATCCTTTGAAAGCTCTGTCCTTGGTTGTGCTTCCTGTTCTGTCTGGTTCTGTTTTTTAAAAAAGTCTTCCAGCTCCTGAAATTTACGGTGGCTGGCATTCTGTACAAAGTAAATGCCGGATCTGGCCTCATCTACGACCTGGGAAGAAAAGCCCGGGCAGAAATAAAAGCTCAGGCTGGCAGTGATCACTGAAACCGTACCGGTGATAGACAGCTGTATCACCCTTTTCGCAAATCGGAACTGCTTCAATGTTTTATTCATATATTTCTTTTGGTTCTTTGAATTTACATCTTTCATTTTTTATCCATTCATTTCTAAATATATTAACGAAGGGATACACGGGCCAGCACAGTCTGTCCAATGGTACTTAAAGGGCACTGTTGGCATACAGCACCGATCTTGTGGGCTTCCATAGGCATGCCGTAGACAACACAGCTGTTCTTGTCCTGTCCGATGGTATAGGCGCCGTTTTTGCGCATACGCAAAAGACCGGCAGCTCCATCTGCTCCCATTCCTGTGAGAAGAACGCCGATGGCGTGTTCCCGCACATGTAATGCAACTGAGTCAAAAAGCACATCCACTGAAGGTCTGTGTCCGTTTACCTTTTCTCCTTCCTGTACACTGACTGCATAGGAGTTTCCAAGAGGTACCACGCGCATCTGCAGACCTCCGGGAGCTAAAAGCATGAGACCTTTGCGGATCCGGTCCCCGTTTTTCGCTTCCTGCACTTCCATTTTGCAGATCTTGTTTAAACGGTCTGCATACATGGCTGTAAAACCGGCAGGCATGTGCTGGGTGATAACAACTCCGGGAGTATCTGCAGGAAAATTCTTTACTACCTCGAGAATGGCTTCTGTACCGCCTGTAGATGCCCCGATAGCGATCACGGTTTCAGGGGAAGCACCCAGAGGAATCTTTGGTTTCTGCAGGAAAGTATTTCTGGCAGGAGGTAAAGAAGAAACTTTGCGGATACCACCTGCCTGAGGGTCTGCAGGAGCAGAAGGAAGGTGTACGTGGGAAGCAGCCGCTACCACAAGTTTGGAGCGGAGTGTAGAAAGAAAGATCTCTTTAGACAGTCCATTGGCTTCATCCGGTTTCCGTACAAAATCCACAGCTCCTGCTTCCAGGGCATCAAAAACCCTCAGGTTCAGGGAAGATACCAGAATCACCGGGATAGGGTGGACAGGAAGCAGCTGCTTTAAAAAATCAATGCCTGACATTCCCGGCATTTCAATATCCAGGGTAAGCATATCCGGCTGCAGCTTGGGGATCTTTTCCTGGGCATCAAAGGCATTTATAGCATATCCTACAACCTGGAAGCGGTCATCCTCAGAGAGAGAACGGATCAGCCAGGTGCGGAACAAGGGTGAATCATCCACCACCATTAATTTTAATTTATGATCCATGATCATAATGCCTCCTTAATAAGATAACTGTAATAACGTATGAGATAACCTACGGGATCAGATCTTTCGGTAAATAGCCGGTTCAATATAGGAAAACGGGCAGTTTTCCTTATCCAGGCTTTCAGAATGTCCGATAAATAAGTAGCCTCCCGGAGCGGTAGCATCATAAAAGCGCCTTACTAGTGCCGCCTTCGTAGGACGATCAAAATAGATCATCACGTTTCTGCAGAAGATCAGGTCAAACTTTTTGCGGAAATGGATGGGATCCATCAAGTTAAAGGAACGAAAAATCACATTTTTTCTTAAAGCATCTGAAACAGTATAGGTTTTATATCCTATGGGAACAAAATAGCGTTCCTGCCAGGAAGGCGGAAGCTCTTTTAAGCTTTCAAGGGAATATCTGGGATCCATGGCAGAATCCAGAACACGCTGGGAAATGTCCGTAGCAAGGATACGTGTATCCCAGCTTCCGGGAATAGCGGAAAAATATTCTTTCAGATACATAGAAATGTTATAAGGTTCTTCACCGGAGGAGCAGCCGGCACTCCAGATCGCAATAGAACGGTCCCGGGAATGCTTGTTTGCAAGCTCAGGAAGAATCTGCTTCTGGAGAAAGTCAAAATGTTCTTTTTCCCGCATAAAATAGGTATAGTTGGTAGTCAGCTTGTTTAACATAACAGAAACCATCTCAGGATCTTTACCTGAGATGATCTCATCTATGTATTCTGTAAAACTATGAAACCCTTTCTGCTGCAGCATATTAGTAAGACGGCTGGTGATCAGCTGTTTTTTGTGGCTCAGATTGATGCCATAGTGCTGTTGGATATAAGTGTAAAGACGGTTAAAATCCCCGTCACTTAATGTAAGCATTGTATGACCTCCTTAGGAATCGGATGTACTCTCGGAGTCTTTCCTGCACCTGCCTTTGCGGCTGACAAAAAATCTTCTCGCAAAATCAAGTACAAAAAGATTCCGGGAGTACATTAAGAGCTGACCAGGGACTTGCAGTCAAAAGACATAAGCACAGTCCCATTTTCAAGTGTGATCATACCATCTAACAGCTTCTGTCTGCGTTTGATAGGGATCGGACGTACATCCTGAAGATCAATATCGATCACCTGCTGCACAGAATCCACAACGATGCATACAGGAAGATCGTCTACATTTAAAACGATAAAGCAGGTCTTACTGTTATATTCCAAAGCAGGCTTGCCCATATAGAGCCGTATATCTACTACCGGAAGGATCTGACCACGCAGATTGATGATTCCTTTAATATAATCAGGTACCAGTGGAAGATGAGTGATCGCACAGTCATTGATGATCTCCGTTACGTTATTGATACTTAAAAACAGAGTCATATCTCCCGACTCAAAGGTAAGACAGCGTTCAACGGACTGGTTTTCAGCCGGTACGTCTGTCTGGATATTTGTTTCTGTTACTTCAGCCATTTTAAAACCTCCTGTTTACGCATTCTCTACAGCTATGGAATATAAGCTGAGGATATCCAGAATGATGCTGATATTGCCATCACCCATAATGGTACAGCCGGTGATGCCGTGGTCTTTCAGGTTAAATTCACTGAGAAAAGCAGGAAGCGGCTTTACTACCACCTGCTGCTCGCCGATCAGATCATCTACAAACAGGCAGTAAGAACGGTCATTTGCTTCCACCCATAAAAGGATACCGTCTTCCATCTGGGTAACCTCAGTTGGAAGGTGATAGAAGGAATGGAGACGGACGATAGGATAAAAATGGTCAACACGTTCTACCATTTCATTGCCATATTCATCTTTGATCACCTGATCTGCTTTTACCTTAAAGGACTGACGGATATTGGCGATAGGTATAGTAAAAATAGAATCACCTACCGTTACTTTCATTCCATCTACAATAGCCAGAGTCAGCGGGATCTTCATGGAAATAGTAGTTCCTTCTCCGTAGGTACTGGATACAGAAACGATACCGCCTAAGGATTCTACATTTTTCTTCACAACATCCATTCCAACACCACGACCGGAATATTCAGTTACCGCTGTATTGGTGGAAAATCCGGGAAGCATGATCAGCCCCAGGATCTCCTTCTGGCTGTATTCAGAATCAGGCTTGGTCAGCATGTTCTTTGACCGGGCTTTTTCAAGAATCTTCTGGGGATCCATGCCATATCCGTCATCTTTAACGGAGATAACAACCTCACTGCTGGTATGGGAAGCGGAAAGAACGATCTCGCCCTGGGGATCCTTACCGGCAGCAATACGTTCCTGGGCTGTTTCTTCAATCCCATGATCCATGCTGTTACGCACGATATGCATGATAGGATCCTGTATATTGTCTACGATCGTCTTATCTACCTCAGTATCTTCACCTACAATGGTCAGACGGACGTCTTTTCCCAGGCTTTGCTTCATATCACGCACAATACGGTTCATTTTCTGGAATACGCCGGAAATCGGGACCATGCGTAAAGACATGGCAATATCCTGCAGATCATTGGTAAGTTTACGCAGCTGGCGTGCTGATTTCATAAAATTATCCCTGTTGTCCCTTGGCAGCAGGGATAATTCAGGGGAAGATGTGACCATGGATTCTGTGATAACGATCTCACCAACAATATCCATCAGGCTGTCCAGCTTCATCAGGTTGACACTGATCAGATTCTGCTTGACCGGGGTATGAGTAAGCTGCGGAGCCACTTTTTTTGCAGCTGTATCCGGGGATGAAGCTGTTGATGCAGGTGATTTGGAAGGGGAAACTTTTTTTGTTTCGACTGTCGGAGCCGGAGCTGCTTTTGGGTCATCTACAAGCTCGTAAGAACGGATATGGTTCTGTGTCTTTAAGATCCCTTCAGCTTTGGAAGCATCTTCCCTGGAGTTAAAGGCAAGGAAAAATCCATTTTCTGCGATCGTCTGGGAAGTATCCTGATCTGTTTCCATATCACTGGGGTAAAAACGGAAGTTTACATCACATTCCTTTACTGCGTTTACGATCATGTAAGCACGCAGATTCTCCATTCCCACGCCTTCTTCCAGAAAAACATGGAAAAAGCAGGCTGCATCCTTATCATCAGGAAGAGAAGAAGGAGCAGCAGCACCAGAAGCTGCAGGTGCAGCCTGTGAAGCTTCCGGCTGTGCAGGTGCAGTACCACTGATCTTCTTCAAAAAAGAATTGATCTCATTGGAGAACGCATCAATATCAGTAGAAAGAGGTACGCCCTGTTCTACCTTCTCAATCTCGCTCCTTAAGTAATCTTCTGAACGGAACATCAGGTTGAAAAGCTCTTTCTTATGCTCAGGATCCAGAGTTTCTATCCCTTTATCACGGATATAAAAAAATACATCTTCAATATGATGGGCGATCGTGGAGATCGAATTAAATTCCATCATTGCAGAAGAGCCTTTGATCGTATGCATGATACGGAAGATCTCATTTACGTCATCGGCGGAAAAATCACCGTTTTTCTCATCAGCAACCAGCATTTCGTCTAACTGGTCTAAAAGATTGTTTTCTTCATAAAGGTATGTATCCAGAATACTGCTGTCCATACCACTGCTCATATTGTACACCGCCTTTTTTCATAATAATCAGAATAGTATTTCTTTAAACCTTATCGGCGGTGGTTGAAAATGGATAAGGGAAATTCAAAAAAGAAACAGTGAATTGATAAAACAGTTATAAAAAAAAAGAAAACGCCGATAAAATTTTATGAAATGGGATATCTGATCATTTTTGGAGGAAACCGTAAAAATGTCCATCAAAAGAAGAGAAAAAAGAAGACTTTTACAGACAGCAGCCCTTTTAATGCGAGCAAATGAAAGAGTGTACATGGGATTTGGCCAGAATACAGAAGAAGTGATGATCGATGCGCTTTCGCAATCTCAGGAAACAGCCCTTTGGTTGGGAACAGAGCTGGAAAATGTGGGAAAAGCAGATCTGGTCCCCCTTCTGGAAGTATATTGTGAAGATCTTTATGAGATGAGCCAGAACCTTCACAGTAAAAAACAGATGGCGAAGCTGTACAAAAAAATAAAGAAAGAATTGAAACTCTTATATGACCATATAGAGAACGAGATTGAAACAGACCGTCTCTGTTTTGTCTTTCTTCCATATAAAGTGTCTATGTGGGATTCTATGGAAACCGTCTGGAAAGCGGCAGATAAGGATCCGGATTGTGATGCTTATGTTGTACCGATCCCCTATTTTGATAAAGACCAGGAAGGAAATCTTGCAGTAGAACACTACGAGGGAGATCAGTATCCACCAGATGTTCCTGTCACAGATTACCGCACATTCCGCCTGGAAGATAAAAAACCGGATGCGGTGTTTATCCACAATCCATATGACCAGAACAATATATTGACCAGTGTCCATCCTGATTTTTATAGCAGCAGATTGAAGAAATATGCAGATCAGCTGGTATATCTTCCTTATTATACCACAGCAAGCACAGATAATGTGGAGTCTGTGAAATGTCAGGAGAGAAGCGCCGGTTTTGTGACTTTATCGGGGCCTGTTAATGCAGACTGTATTGTTACGGCAACAGAGCAGGAGAGGGAGCTTTTTATCAATATCCTGTGTTCCTGGATTAAAGGAGTTCAGGCAGAACAATGGGAAGAGAAGGTACAAAACTTTGGATCACCAAAGATTGAACGTGCCCGTGATACGAAAAGACAAGATGGATCTCTTCCAGAAAAATGGCAGGAATGTCTTTACAGTCCTGACGGATCCAGGAAAAAGACAGTATTTTACGGTCTTTCCATTGAGGCACTTTTAAACCAGCCGGATATGATGAAAAAAATAGAAGAAGTCTTACTTTATTTTAAAACAAGAAAAGACCTTGCTTTGTGGCTGCGTCCTCACCCACTGTATGAACAGACACTGAAGGTGATGCGGCCCCAGCTTTTACAGAAATATAGAGAACTTCTGGCTTCTTATGAAGAAGAAGGCTGGGGAATCCTGGACAGCGGATACGATCTTGATCTTGCCATTGCTTCCTGCGACTGCTATTACGGGGATTACAGCTCTGTAGCCCAGTTGTTCTGGGAAACAGGAAAACCGGTTTTATATCAGGATTCCCTGGTAAGAGAAAAGGAATGTAAGATACCATGCTGGCCGGGAGCTTTTTGGGAAGATGAAAAAGAAGTGTGGTTTGTTCACGGAAAAGTAAACTTGCTGTTTCATTATGATAAACAAATGGACAGACTTTCCTGCATAGGAAAGATTCCGGGAGAATTGGCATTTAAGGGAGATCTGTTCCGTTCTGTTGTACGGGTAGAAGACAGACTGTATCTTGTCCCATATTTTGCCAGAAACCTGGTCATTTACCATATAGATAAGGATCAGTTTGAGTCCGTACAGATCCGTGATGCAGAGCATTTTATAGAACAGCCGTTATTCCTGAAAGGCTTTCAGAGAGGTAATGTACTATATTGTATGCCTGCATGGTACAACAGCATCCTTTGCATAGATCTTACTTCTGGGCATGTGACCTATACAATGGTGGATAAGAATAAAGTACGTGGCATTCCGGGGGTATTTGGCGGGGCTGTTTCTATAGGCAGAAACATTTTATGTCCGCAAACTTATAAAAAACGATGGCTGATCCTGAACACGGATACAGGAAAAGTATCCTGGTGCAGTTTTGCAGATCCGGAAAGGGAAATCGCTTCGGTTACAGTTTGTGGTGATACTCTGGTATTTTTCGATGCCAGAACAGGATGCATCCTGAAAGAAACCAGAGAAGAGGGAAAAATAGAAGAGCTTTTATATATTGACAGCAACGAAATACAGCTATATGCAGTATCCGAAAATGAAGTGATCGCAGATGTTCTGGGATCAGGAACCTATTTAAAGTTTTGTCTGGATGGAACAGTGGTTTGGAGAAAGGAACGGAAAGAAGAAAAGACCGTATTAGGCAGCAGATTTAGGAAAGTTACAGAAGGAGAAAAAAACTGTGATATCCGTTTTACAGAGCAGGAATATCAGGAATGGAATTCTCCGTCAGTAGCAGTTTATAAGGATATCCTTCCCACAGATCTGTATTATGTAGAAGAGGAAAATGAAGTCCTCACGCTGGACAAATGGCTTTCTCTCTGTGACCGGATCCATATGCCAGTACCAGATGATAGACACAGCGGTGAAATGATCAAGGACTATGTAAAAAGCAAGCTTGCAAATGGATGAAAAGAGAAGAATCATGAAAAGCTATTTTGAAAATGCATTGCCTTATCTTAAGGTTTTTTATCAGCCGATCTATGATTTAAATAAAAAAAAGCTGAATGTTGCAGAAGCACTTTTACGGTATGATGACGGACACCACCAGAATATTGAACAGGTGATCCGCAAAGCAGAGGAAATGGGCTGTGTCAGCTGTTTTGATCTGTGGGTTTTAAATAAAGTGTTAGAACAGCTGCCAGAGCTAAAAAAAAGAAACATTGAGAGAATAAATGTAAATCTGTCCCCGGTCACATGCTCCAGCGTGGAAGCAGAAAGGGGTCTCTTTGCCATACTAGATGAATGTACATCAGATAAATCTGCTATATGTTTTGAAATCACAGAAAGTAATCAAATACAGGATATGCAGCAGGTCATTAAGCTGGCAGAAAAACTGATGAAAAGAGGATGCCACGTAGCTATTGATGATTTTGGAAAAGATGAGTCAAATCTCTTGCGGCTTATGCAGATGCCGTTTTCTGTGTTGAAAATAGACAAGGCAGTTGTCTGGACTATAGATACAACGAGTTTTTCAAAAGATCTTATTTCGGAGATCATATATTTTTTGCACAAATATGGGATCCAGATCACGGCCGAGGGGATAGAAAACCAGCTCCAGGCGAAAGAACTTTCGGATATGGGCTGTGATTTTCTTCAGGGTTATCTGATCTCAAAGCCTGTGTCATTTAAAGATTTTTGTGCATTTATAGATGCGCATAATAAAAAAGGATCTGCAGAAATGAAAGAAACAACGGAAGAAAAAGGGAAAAATGAACCGCAGAAAAGAAAAATGAAAAAATCAAACATCCCTTATGATTTTCCTGTACTTGCCGAATAATAAAAATAGGGATTAAATTCCACAATATTCCACGAAAGAAATAACAAAGAGAGGGAAGGAACATGAAGAACCGTAATATGAAGCAAAAAATCACGATTGCTTTTGGAGCAGTGGTCATCTGTTTTTTTGTAACAGTTGGTGCACTTTTTTATGGAATGGTTAATATCAGTACAAGATATACCCAGTTCTATAAAAATAACCACGAAGCGATCGTACGTGTAGACAAGGTAAAAATCTATATGCTGGCAACAATCCAGAATCTGGTGGAGGCTATGATTAATGATGACCCCACCGCCACAAAAACATATCTTTCAAACGTTGATTCGTATAGAGCCGGCCTTGAGGAGAACGCAGGCTGGTTCCTGGAGCATTATAATGGAGATATGACACTGGTAAACCAGTTTCATACACAGCTTCAGGCAACTTCTGAGGTCACAAACAAGGTCATAGAGTATCTGTCCACTGGTTCTGACCGTGCGAAAGAGCAGGCAAGGCTCACGTTTATCGATGAGTTTGACCCGGAAGTGTCCAAGCTGGAAGGAATTCTGGATCAGTTTAGCGATCAGGTGACAGACCTTGTTGGTAATGATTACAATTCTTCCATGCAGACCAGAAACGTCCTGTTTATTGTAGGGATCATAATTGTTATCGTTGCACTGATCCTTACCGTTATTATGGCAACGATCCTGATACGTTCCGTAGTAGAGCCGGTAAAACAGTTGCAGGAAGCTATGGAAAAAATGAGACGCGGTAATATGGATATTGATATCGAGTACAAGGCAGAAGATGAGCTTGGAAAGCTTTCCGATGATTTGCGGTCTGTAGCAGCGTTCCTGAACGCGGTAGTGGCAGATGAGACAAATATCCTTACAGAGATGAGCCGCGGAAACTTTAATGTGTATTCTTCTATGTCAAAGGATTATGTAGGAAGCTTTGTTGCGATCTATAACTCTATGGTTCTTCTGAGAGATAATTTAAGCAGTACGCTTTCGAGTGTTACCCAGTCAGCTGATCAGGTGGCAGCAGGCTCCGATCAGGTATCCTCCGGAGCACAGGCATTATCCCAGGGTGCTACCGAGCAGGCTTCTTCCGTGGAAGAACTGGCAGCGACCATTAATGAGATTTCCAATAATGTTGAAAAAAATGCTGAAAATGCAAAGGCAGCCAGCGACATGGCTGATAATGTAAGCGAACAGGCAGGAGAAAGCAGACAGCGTATGCAGGAGATGCTTTCTGCCATGACGGACATCAGCAACAGCTCCAGTGAGATTGGAAAAATCATCAAGACGATTGAGGATATTGCATTCCAGACCAATATTCTTGCTTTGAACGCAGCTGTAGAAGCAGCTCGTGCAGGAGCAGCAGGAAAAGGATTTGCAGTAGTAGCAGACGAGGTTCGTAATCTTGCAGGAAAATCAGCAGAAGCTTCAAAGAATACGTCTGCTCTCATTGAAGGTTCTCTTCACGCAGTTGACCGTGGTACAAAGATTGCAAATGAAACGGCCAAGGCATTGCAGCAGCTGACCGAAGGCGTTCAGGGAGTAGCACAGACCATTGAGGAGATCTCTTCTGCCAGCGAGTCACAGGCAGTTTCTGTAAAGCAAGTAAATGAGGGCATCAGCCAGATCTCCAGCGTTGTACAAAGCAATTCTGCAACGGCAGAAGAAAGTGCTGCAGCCAGTGAGGAGCTTTCCAGCCAGGCACAGCTCTTAAAGGATTTGGTAAGTAAATTCACATTAAAGGATGGTTCTGCGGATCCAGCACCACAGCCGGCCAGGAAAAGTGTGGATGTATCTGAACCGTCATCTATGATTTCTTACGGAGATAATGACAAATACTAAGGCTTTGGTTTAAAAAGAATAGATAGTGTGTATGAGCCCACAGCAGATTTTATTTTCTGTTGTGGGCTTGATTAAAGTTGGAAAGGAAACTGAAAAATGGCAGAGCCAAGAAAATTATCACCGGAAGAATTCAGGACAATGCAGTTGTTAGAATTAGATTTACTAATTGAGTTCGATCGTGTTTGTAGAAAGCATGGTATTAAATATTGCATTACTTGCGGAACATTACTAGGTGCTGTTAGGCACAAAGGTTATATTCCATGGGATGACGATTCAGATATTGCAATGCTTCGGGAAGAGTATGAGAAATTCAGGGCAGTTGCGGATGAAATGGATGCTTCTGTTTGCTACTTTCAAGATCACTATAATGATCCAGAATATCTTTGGCAATATGGAAAATTGCGTAGGACCGGAACTTCATTTGTCCGAGCAGGACAGGAACACATGAAAGGAAAAAACGGCGTCTGTGTAGACATTTTTGCTCTTGATGATTGCCCCAAAAGTGTGCTCGGAATGGAACTACAAGATTTATGGTGCTTCTTTTTAAGGAAAATATTGTATTCTCGTGTAGGAAAAGTTAATGAGACAGGCATGAAAAAAGCAATTTATAGCTTTCTCTCGGTGATTCCGGTCAAGTGGATATATGGAAGAGTTGAAAAGATGGCGAGCAGAAGCAATAATAGTACACCAAACAGAGTGAGAACCTTGTTGTTTCCGACATTTGGGAAACTCTATATGAAAAATGCACATCCAGCAAAAATACGATATGGAATGCCAAAGAGTTGGTTTTTGGATAGAGCGGAGTATGATTTTGAGGGACATAAATTTTACGGAACAAAGAACTATGATGCTTTTTTGAAATATGTCTATAATGATTATATGACATTGCCACCAAAGGAAAAGAGAACCTCCCATGCTTCTGTATCTAGCTTTAACTTTAATGTTCAAAGTAAAAGCGTTGATAGGGAGAAGGTAAAATGAAAAATGCGATTATACTAGCAGCAGGAAAATCTGATCGTTTTGCTCCGTTTACATATGAAAAACCCAAAGGCTTGTTTCGGGTAAAGGGCGAAATTCTCATAGAAAGACAGATAGAGCAACTAAAAGAATCAGGAATAGAAGACATTTATATAGTTATTGGCTATATGAAGGAAAAATTTTTCTATTTGGAGCAGAAGTATGGTGTTCATTTAGTTGTAAATAATGAGTTTGGCAAGAAGGGAAATCTCTATTCACTTTATGTGGTTAGACAATACCTTTCAAATTCATTTATTTGTTGTGCTGATCATTATTTTGTCACCAACCCGTTTATTGAGGAAAATTCGGACAACCGTTCATACCGTGCAGTATCATATCAGACTGGGAAATTCCGGGAATTTGGAGTTATGTGTTCAGATGCAGATGCGATCACCGATTTAACTATAGGTGGAAAAGACTCACTAGCCATGGTTGGACACGCATATATGAATGAGGGGTTTAGCCAAATATTTCGGAAACTTATGGAATCTGAAATAAATGACTTTGGTGTCGCTTCAATGTTTTGGGAAGAATTTTATGCAAAACATATGCGTCAGCTCACATTTTATAAAAAAGAGTTTTCGCCAAATGCAATTTTGGAATTTGATAGCATCGACGATCTACGAACGTTTGATTCGGAGTTTCTTTTGAATGTTGATTCGGAAATAATTACAAATATCTGCGAGACTTTAAAATGCAATCCTAATTCAATTATTGATATATCTGTGATTAATGCAGGACTTACCAATATTTCGTTTGCATTTGAGTGCAATGGAGAAAAGTATGTCTATCGTCATCCGGGTGGAACAGCAGGAAATTTGACTGATCGTCAATCAGAACTTTTTGCACAGTTGGCAGCAAAAAAGATAGGTATTGATAAATCCGTGATACATATGGAAATGGCAGGATGGAAGATTTCACATTATGTTCAGAATGCCAAAAACTGTAACTTTGAAAAATCAAATGAACAGCTGACAGTTGCAATGAAGTATTTGCATCGTTTGCATGAGGTCGAACCAGATGAAAGCGTAAAAATCTTTGATAATGTTGCAGAAGGTAAAAAATTGATGGACATTGCATCTGCAACAAAAGGAAATCTGCGAAAAGAGTTTGCTGATCTTGTTGAAAAAGTAGAAAGGCTATATCCATTGTTAAAGGCCGATGCTAAAAGATTAGGGTATGGTTTAGTTCTCTGCCACAATGATACATATGAACCAAACTATCTTTATGATGAAAAAGGAGAAATATACCTGATTGATTGGGAATACACTGGTTTAAACTATGCGGCGAATGATATTGGATGTATTTTATGTCGTTATGATTGGTCGGATGAGCAGATAGAGAGATACCTAAAGGCTTTTGTTGGTAGAACGTTAACGGAAGATGAACATCGGTATTATATTGCATTTATCCCTATTTCAGCGTTTTATTGGTTCTGTTGGGGGCTTTATAAAGGTAGCGTTGGCGATGATGACAGTTTTTTCTTCTTGCCATCTTACAGAAATTTGGTGAGATTTATTGACTTCGCATTGGAAAGTTATGGAGAAAAGGAATAATGGTCACAGCAATAATTCTTGCGGGTGGAGTTGGTTCTCGTGTGGGTGCAGGGCGTCCGAAGCAGTTTGTTGAAGTACTTGGAAAACCAGTTTTGGCATACACAATTGAAATTTTTCAGAACAATCCTCAGATAGACGCTATAGAGGTTGTTTGCCATAAGAAATGGAAAGAGTATCTTACGGGAATGATCGAACAATATGGTCTGAGCAAAGTAAAGTGGATTGCAGATGGCGGAGATACTTTTCAAGATTCTGTAATGGGCGGTATCAATAATTTAAAGGACAAAATCAAGCCTGATGATTATGTTATGATACAATATGGAGCAGCACCATTTACATCGGATAAAATTGTCAATGATGTGATCCGTGTGATGAAAGATAAAGGATCAGCTATTACAGCTACGCCATGTTATCAGTTGTTAGGAAGTAATGACGAAAATGCTACTAGCAAGACCTGGGTTGATAGGGATAAATATATTCAGATCGCATGTCCTTATGGGTTCAGATTTGATTATCTTCTGAATGTGTATAAGAGGGCAAAAGAGAAAGGCTTAATTGAAAAGGTCGAACCGCATACAACTTCTTTGATGTATGCTCTTGGAGATAGATTGTATCAGGCGTATGGAGATCAGACAAATATTAAAATTACAACAAAAGAAGATCTTGCGTTATTTGAGGGTTATGTACTATTGCAACAAAGAAAAATGAAGTTATGAAATTGATTTGATGAAATTAATGTACGTGAATTACCCCCCACTTAATTTCTGATGAAATTTGAAGTGGGGGCTTCTGAGGAGTCTTTTGACTCCAGTTTAAGAAGTTTGATATTTAAGTTTCCACCTGACTTCAGGCAATCCTTATTCTTACAGGCGTATCCACGTCGCCTCTAGCATATAGAGCATCTAAGCTCACAATGTTACTTTTACGCATGATGTTTGAAACCGGCACAAATAACAAGACATAAGTTGTCGATGAGAAATAAAAGGTTTGTACTTAGCTTATGCCAAATTCAGTATCTAGAAGAACTTTTAGAAGCTTAAAAAATAACAGAAAGCAGAATTGATGTCAGATGATCGTTCGTGTGTTTGTCGTGAGGCGAAAGCACGACAAACGCATGAGTAAATAAATTGTGAACACGCCCCTTTTTTTGTTAAAATTAAAAGAAAAGGGGTGTTAGTATATGCAAGAATTATTAGATTGGATGGAATATATTGAAGATGATCGCCAGCAAAGAAAAGTTCGTCATACATTAAAGGACATTCTTGTTATTGTGTTGTTTGCAACATTAGCAAATGCAGATGACTGGGTAGAAATGGCATTATTTGCAGAAAATTATCAGGATTATCTTCGCAAATATATAGAGTTAAAAAACGGAATACCATCTCATGATACAATAAGACGCGTAATGGGAATGATATCACCAGAAATCCTGCAGCAGCTCTATGGAAAATAGCAGGATCGTTTAAATCAGGACGATGGGGAACTGCTGAAGAAGATCATCTGTATCGATGGAAAAACCATGCGTTCCAATAAAAGAGGAGATGGGAAGGCGGCCCACATTGTATCAGCATGGAGTAAGGAGGATGGTTTTTGCCTTGGTCAAAAAGCAGTTGAAGAAAAAAGCAAATTGCTTATATAGTATTTTCAAATACTGTGAAGAAACACTTTGGGACTTTTTCGGTGGGTGTTCTGAAATCATTTCCAGCAGGTACTCTGAAAAAACCATTGCACCTGAGGGGGATTTGTGCTAATCTATCCTTATAGGATTCCTCTGTATCACGGAGGAAGAAAATGGGTAAAAAAGCACTGGAAGAATTGGTATTTCACGACGATTTTATGTTCGCAGCTGTTATGATGGATGCGGAGAACTGCAGGTGTTTCCTTGAGCGCGTGCTGGAAATGAAAATAGGAAGAGTAGAGATCAGCAGGGAACATGGTTTCTTCTTTAATCCGGAAAACAAAAGCATCCGCATGGATGTATTTGCAAAGGATGAGGATCAGACGCATTATGATATTGAGATGCAGCTGGTGAAAAAAGACAGCCTGGAAAGGCGCAGCCGCTATTATCACAGCCAGATGGATGTGGAAATGCTGGAAAAAGGAAGAAGTTACAGCGAACTGGCAGATGCATATGTCATTTTCATTTGCGATTTTGATCCCCTTGCTCAAAAAAAGTGCCGGTATACCATCCGCAAATACTGTGAAGAAACCGGGAATGCATTTGGAGATGGAGTCTGCACTATTTTTCTGAACACAAACGGAGAAAACCGTGGAGAAGTACCAAAAGAACTGACAGCATTGCTTGATTTTGTGAAGGCAGATCTGGCAGGAAGTGAAGCTGAATATGAAGATACACTGGTAAAACAGCTTCAGGATTCCATGCGCCGGGTCAAAAGAAGCCGGAAGATGGGGGAACGCTATATGATGTTTGAACAGTATATGAAAGAATATGTTCAGGAACATGCAGATGAGATCCGTGAAGAAGCTAGGGAAGAAGGTCTTGCAGAAGGACGTGCGAAAGGTCTTGAGGAAGGACGTGCAGAAGGGCAAGCAGAAGGGCGAGCAGAAATGGCCAGGTTGAATAAATTATATGCCAGTCTTCTGGCATCTGGCCGTTCGTCAGACCTGCAGCGGGCACTGGACGATCCGGAATATCTGAAACAGCTATTAGAAAAATCAGGATCCTGATGTTCAAGATCAGGATCCGTCGTTATGCAGTCTGTGTATAATGTTAAAAAGTCAGGTCCATATCTTGTGGACCATCTTTGTCTGAATGACAAAATCTATTTGTATTAAGTATCTGATGATCATGGTCGTTTCGGCCAAATTTCAAAATAGATACAGGGGAATTCTATAAAAAGCTGCGTACGCATTATTGGTGTGTACGCAGTTTCTCATATTCTGCCAGTGCAGATAATGCTTCACCGGAAAGCGGGATAAGAACAGCTAGGTTAAAAATGGTCATCAGCCCGATGCCTACATCTCCCAGGTTCCATACTACAGTATACGTCTGGATGCCGCCCACAAAGAGCATGACCAGAGCTAAAATTTTATAAAGAGTCTGCCAAAGCCAGCGGTTTCCGAAAAGATAGGATACATTGGACCGGGCATAAAAGAGGATGCCCAGAAAAGTTGAAAAACTGAACAGTGCCAGGATAACAGCTACAAAGACCACACCGAAGCTTCCAAGGTGGTAGTTCATGGCAGCCTGTAAAAGTTCCATTCCCATAAGTCCGCATGTAAGTTCATCCGGAACCAGGAGCAGGATAAAGGCGGTACAGCTGCAGATCACAATGGTATCAATAAATACACCTAAAGCCTGGATCAGTCCCATTTTTACAGGTTCCTTTTCATCAGCAGCAGCGGCTGCACAGGGAGCAGAACCAGAGCCAGCTTCATTGGAGAAAAGTCCGCGTTTTACACCATTCATCAACACAGCGCCAAAACCACCGCCGGCTACAGCACGAAGACCAAAAGCTTCTTTAAAAATTCTGGAAAATACCCCTGGAAGCTGTCCAATATGGGTTATGATAATAAAAACAGTAATAATAAAATAGAGAGCGGCCATTACCGGAACAATGATGTCCAGTGCCTTTACAGTTGCATTTTTCCGAAGCACGATCACAGCAGATAAGATCACCAGTATCACAGTAGTGATAATAGGTGGTATGGAAAAGGCATTTTCAAAGGCAGAAGCAACGGAGTTACTGATCACCTGGCTGATACCGCACCAGCATAACAGGCCGGAAAAGGCAAATAAAACAGCAATTACAGAATGGCGCAGTTTTTGTCCACGCATTTTTTCTGCATAATAGTGGATATAGTAAGCAGGTCCGCCGTGATAACCGCCGTATAAAGGATCTTTTTCCTTATGGATCTGGGCCAGTGTTGCTTCTATAAAAGCAGTGGCAGAACCTAAAATTGCAGTCAGCCACATCCAGAACACAGCACCTGCACCTCCGGCAGAAACTGCAGCCACTACACCTACCAGATTTCCCATACCAACCCGGGTAGCAGTAGATACAAAAAGGGTCTGCAGCGGTGACAGACTGCTGTCATTCCCTTTCTTTTCAGATAATGAGCGCACCATATCCGGGAAAAGGCGTACGGATACGAAATTGGTGCGGAAGGTAAAGTAAATACCTGTTGGGATCAGAAGAAGTACAAGCAGGGAAATCCCCATGGAAAATGCTCCGAATTTAAGAGTGAACAGATCACCCCATAGAAAACAGTAAACAGCTTCGATTATATGAACGATCATAACTTATCTCCAGTCGCTTTTCATTTCTGGCTTAAAAAGCGTAAAAACACCTGATCATACTTAAACGCTTTAAAGAGCCAGTCTATCTATTGTACAACGTTTTCATTGATTTGTAAAACTATAAAATGTAAAAGTCTATTGATGAAATGCAAATAAGTCTATTGCAATGATGTTACAGTCAGATGACATGTGTGCTTAGTCACTGATAACTTCTGGCTGTTTCATGATATACCCGTGTGATCTCCTGAAGGATATCCATATGGGTAAAATCTTTTTTATATACAATTTTGGTCTCCCGCATCATGCTTAGATTTTCAATAGGCAGAACTGCCATTTTTCCCTTTTTCTGTTCTCTGGCGCAGGCACTTTGAGGCAGAATGGAGACTCCCAGTCCCTTTCGTACCAGATCCTTGATAGTAGCAATGTTGTCAACTTCCAGAGTGATATTAAAGTTGTCAATGGAATCACCGATGCTTTTTAAGGTGGACTCAAAAAGCATACGGGTATCGGAGGTAGGCAGACGCAGGATCATCCGTTCCTGCTTTAATTCTGATAAAGTGACCATGGCACGTTTTGCCAAAGGATGCCGGATGGACATAACACACACCAGATAATCTGTAGCCAGCATCAGGGAACAGAGGGAATGCCCTGTTGGTGTTCCGTCTGCGATGGCCAGATCAATCTCATAATTATCCAGCATATCATAAAGATTATTTATGGTATCCGTAATAATCGTTATGGAAAAATTATTGTCAGCATTGCTGCAACGGGCCAGCACTTCCGTGATCAGATTACTTTCGGAGGTATGTGTGATGCCGATGCGGACCTTTGTCAGCTGTTTTCGGGAGTTGTCGATCTCTGTTTCCATTTTACCATATAAGGCTTTGATCCTTCGTGCGTATTTTAAGACGATCTCCCCTTCCGGAGTCAGCATTAAACTGCCTTTTCCACGTACAAACAGGGTAACGCCAAGTTCCTCCTCCAGCTGGTTGATGTGGTGGCTGACGGCAGGCTGGGTAAGGGAAAGAGAAGCAGCAGCTTTTGTGAAATTCTGATATTCAGCTACAGCTAAAAGTGTTTCTATTTTTGAACCAAGCATAGACGCTCCTATAAAGAAAAATTATCACACATAAAAATAAAATAATTTGATTTTATTATAAAAAAGTATATCATATAGAAACATGACATACAAGGGGAAACAAGGGGGTTACAACATGAAGTCATTTTTATTTTACCATGCAACATCCCAGGCATCAGTGGTCATCATCACCATTGCGCTGATGTTGTTTACAGGATATCTTATGACCCGTATCACCAGAAAATTTAAGCTGCCGAATGTAACGGGGTACATTCTGGCAGGAATCCTTATGGGACCTTATTGTCTGGATATGGTGCCGGTAAAGGTCATAGATGGCATGGATTTTCTATCAGATATTGCGCTGGCTTTCATTGCTTTCAGTACAGGTGAGTTTTTCCGCTTTTCGGTTCTGAAGAAAAACGGCTGGAAGGTGGTCGTGATCACGGTCATGGAAGCAGTGCTGGCATCGGTATGTGTTTTTGCAGTGGTTTATGGAGTTCTTCATCTGAATCTGCCATTTTCTATTGTGCTGGCGGCTCTGGCGTCAGCTACAGCTCCAGCATCTACTATCATGACGATTCGCCAGACCGGGGCAAAAGGTGATTTTGTGGATACTCTTTTGCAGGTAGTGGCTTTAGATGATGTAGTTGGTCTTGTGGAATATAGTGCAGCTATCTCCATTGCACTGGCGGCACTTTCAGGAGGCGGCTTCCAGGTGGGGAATATTTTAAAGCCGATCTTTGTTAACGGGGCGGTACTGGTACTTGGCGGTATTTTTGGATGGCTGCTAAAATGCATGATGCCAAAGAAAAAATATAAAGATAATCGCCTGATCATATCTGTGGCAGCGCTATTTGCTTTTTGCGGGATCTGTTCTCTGGCTGACGTATCACCACTTCTGGGATGCATGTCTATGGGAACCATTTATATTAATTTATCTGATGATGATAAGCTGTTTAAGCAGTTGAATTATTTCAGTCCGCCCATTCTGCTTTTGTTTTTCGTCAGATCAGGTCTTTCTTTCAGACTGGATGCACTTCTTAATCCGTCAGCAGGAGAAGATGGGGCTTCTCTTTTAGTGATCGGAGTAGCATATTTCCTTACACGTATCATAGGGAAATATGCAGGTGCGTATTTAGGCTGTATGGCAGTACATAAGAAAAAACAGGTACGTAATTACTTAGGTCTGGCACTGGTTCCACAGGCAGGCGTAGCGATTGGTCTGGCAGCTCTTGGGGCAAGAACCTTAGGCGGACAGATGGGCATTGACCTGCAGACTGTTATTCTGGCATCCAGTGTGCTGTATGAGCTTACTGGTCCCGCCTGTGCCAAGATATCTTTATATCTGTCCGGATCCTATGGGGATATTGAACTGCCAAAGGAGGTTAAAGAAAAGGATCCGGTGACCCGCCTGGAGCTGTTGATCAGGCGGATTCACGAGATCCAGCAGGAAATACCGGAGACAGAAGAAACTATTTCACCAGAGGAACAGGCATTTTTAGAAGCTGCCAATGAACAGTACGAAGCAGTGGGGGCATTAAGAAATCATTTAAGAGCAAGGAGGACGTATTAATATGGGATATATAGCAGCAGAACTGACAAAAGGATGGATGATGGAAGGCGTGGGAGAGCAGGTGATCTTCAGGATCATTTTGTCACTGGCACTGGCGGCTGTGATCGGCTGTGAACGGTCCAGCAAGCGTCATTCTGCAGGTATGAGGACTTTTATGCTGGTCAGTGTATCTGCCACAGCAGCAGTTTTGACAGATATGTATCTGGCTAGGGAATTTTCTTTTGTGATCCCTGTTATTTCCGGGGCAGCTGTTGTAGGCATTGCCATGATAAGCGGAAATTCCATTCTTTTCAGCTCTAAGAACCAGATCAAGGGCCTGACTACATCTGCAGCCCTTTGGGCATGCGGCTTTATGGGACTGATGCTTGGTGCAGGAATGTATATTTCAGCGTTTGCTATTTTCATGGCTCTCCTTTGCGGTATTTCACTGTTCCCATCAGCAGAGCGTTATTTAAAAGACCGCTCTAACCATTTTGAAGTACATCTGGAATTAAAGAGCAGCTTTAAGCTTCAGGATTTCGTGGCAACGATCCGGAAACTTGGTATCCGCATTGATGATATTGAGGCAAATCCGGCTTATTTAAATTCCGGACTCAGTGTGTATACAGTTTCCCTGACTGTAGACAGCCAGGAACTTAAAAAAGAAAAAAAAAACAGTGACATCATTGAAGCACTGCGTTCTCTGGATTACATCTATTATATAGAAGAAATTAAATGATTTGCCTACTACACAAAACCGGAAAAATATTGTATACTTGTATAGTTAGCAATAACAGGAGGAATACCCAAGTGGTTGAAGGGTCTGGCTTCGAACACCAGTAGGTCGGTAACACCGGCGCAAGGGTTCAAATCCCTTTTCCTCCGTAAGTATGATGCCCTTTTGGAGTCTTTCATACACTTGCTGTTACGGCCGGTTTTTCGCCGGCCGCAATGTTTACCGGCATTTATTTAAAATTTCCTGTTACTGACTGTGGAATGGTAAATTCAACAGCTCCCATGTAAGCAGGTGCCACTTCTGTTTCGTCAAAAGTGATCACAAGTTCACCTTTTTCATTAAAGTAAAAGCTTTCATCTCCATTTAACTCCTTAAAATCCCATTCAGGCATATCACTTTCAATAAAATAAGTAACAGAAGAGTCTGCCGCCATCTGTGCTTTCATCTGTTCTTTAATATTGTCGCTGATAGCAGTGAGCATTTCCGGTCTGTCTTTAAAAAGAGCAGAAAGGGGAACAATATTTCCGGTAGTTTTATCAATGGTAAATACCTTGGTATATTCTGTTCCGCTTGCCATTACAAGTGTGGTATCAATGCGCAGGCACAGATATTTATCTGTATCAGTTACTACTTTATAAGTAGAAGTGAGAGAGTAGCTGCCTTCTCCCTGGGATTCCCGAAGCTCTTTTTCGTATTGGGCGATCAGTTCATTTGCATAATCCCCAATAGAGCGGTTCACAGCTTCTGGTGCGGAGTCAATTTCCGGGATGTCTACTTTGGCTTCAAAATGATTGGTCTTATCTTCATATGTACGTAAAGTAACTACTTTTGTAATGGCACCGATCACCGGCAGGTTTGTCATGGCATTGGCAATAGTTGGGCTCACGTTGGTAATGATAGCAAGAGCGACCACAGCAGCAGCGGCAGTAGTGCCGGTTGTGCGTAAAATGCGAAGAAATGGGCTGTGTTTACGCTTCCCTTCTTTGATCCCGGCTAAGATCCGGGCTTTTGCAGCATCAGGAACCGGGATTTCATTGTATTCCTGCTTTAAAGACTCAAGTTTATCTAAATTATCTAAATTATCAAAATATCCTGAATTACGATCCTGTTTTTTCATTAATATGGTCTCCTTTCTTTTACAGAGCTGCTGTATCATCCAGCTGGATGCGAAGTTTTTTTAATGACCGGTACAATCGGGCCTTTACGGTATTTACATTTTCATCTACCACAAGGGCAATGTCCTCGATCTTCATATCCTCAAAATATCTCAGGATGATGACGGTGCGGTTCTCGGGCTCCAAACGGTTCAAAGCCTTTTTAAGATCCAATTCCTCGTATTTATCTTCTGCTGCAGCTTCAGGAAGCTCTTCGGCAGGCTGTTCTTTTATCTGGTTTCGCAGCAGATCCAGGCTTGTGTTTACTACGATCCGGCACAGCCATGGAAGAAGCTTCGTAGTATCCTTTAATTTTTTGCACTGGATAATGGCTTTGCAGGCGCTTTCCTGGACAACGTCCAAAGCATCTGCTTCATTATGTACATAACTGTAGGCCAGCCGGTAAAAACGTTCATATTGGTCAATGAGCATTTTTTCCGTTTGCAGCCGGATTTTTTCTGCTTGATCAGAATGGTTCATGACGCATTCTCCTTTCCAATTTTAATCTGCGTACTAGTACACCGTTTTCGAAATAACTATACCACTCGCTTGTCTGCGAATCTGATTGCACAGGTCTAAAAGCCTCAGCGTAGCCCGCTACGCCTGCGTTTTTAGACTTGCACACTCAAATCCGCATCCTACGCGATTAGTACAGTTATTTACGAAACGATGTACTAGTACATCGTTTTCAAAATAACTGTATCAGTACGTCTTTTTGTGTCTTACACTTATTAGACGCATGGAATGGGAAAAAAGTTGCAGAAAATAGTATACTCTTCATAAAATTTACTGCAAGTCCTTAAGAAGTTCTTCATTGAGTTTTTCGGGGAATAATGTTATATTGGAAAAAATAAGATACAGGGGATAGATAATTTGGAAAAGCGAGAACGAAAGGCGATAACTTTTCCCATGGCAGCTGTTTTTATGGCAATGATGATCGGCATTCTTTCTGGTCTTGGCAGCGGCTACTATATATGGGGAAGAGAGCCTGAAAATACAGTTGATCTGAAAGCAGTAGAAGTTCCTGACTGGGTACAGCAGGATTTTTTACGGAAAAATATTTTTTCACGTCCGGATGTGACCCGCAAGCAGGTGAAAAATATAGTGATCCATTATGTGGGAAATCCGGGAACCAGTGCAAAGGCTACCAGAAACTATTTTGACAGCCTGGCAGACCAGGATGCACAGAAAGAGGGGATTTCTTCCAGCAGCCATTTCGTAGTAGGGCTGGATGGGGAGGTAATACAGTGCATTCCTATTGATGAGACAGCCTATGCAAATGCCCCCAGAAATGATGATACCATTTCTATAGAAGTATGTCATCCGGATGATACCGGCAAATTTAACGATGCTTCCTATGGATCAGTGGTAAAGCTGACTGCCTGGCTTTGCAGGCAGCTGAAATTAAAAAGCTCCGATGTAGTACGCCATTATGATATAAATGGAAAAAAGTGTCCAAAATATTATGTAGAAGATAAAGAAGCCTGGAAACAGTTAAAAGAAGATGTAAAAGAGCAGATGAAGGCAGATTAATGGATATGCCAGCACAGTTACGAAACGATGTACTGGAAGTCTGGCTGCATAAAAAGCAGAGATGCCCCTACAGCGGGAGCATCTCTGCTTTTCTTTCATGAAATACGGTATAATAGCGAAAACCATAGCTTTTTAACATTGCACGGCATTGTTCAAAGCCGATGCCCAGAGTTTTTGGTGTATGGGCATCAGAGCCGATGGTGATCAGTTCTCCACCAAGTTCTCTGTAGAAACGGAAAACATCAGCACATGGATTGGTATCTCCCAGTCCGTATCGGATACCGCCTGTATTACACTCCAGACATTTTCCGTTTTCAATGAGCAGCTTCAAAATCGGACGGATATAGGATTCGTAATCCTTCCAGGAATAAAACTCATTTTTATGGGGAGCATATCTTAAAGAATAATCCAGGTGTCCATAGGAGTCAAAAGTATCACACAGTTTTTTTATGCGTTCCAGAGATACCTTAAAAAAGGCTTCCATACCTTCTTTTTCTCCGAAACGGTCCCAGAATGCTTTTTCATAAGGATCCATCTGGTCTACAAAATGGCTGGAACCAATAACAAAATCAAATTCCTTCCCCCAGGTTTTTGCAAAATCATGGAGATAATCACCCACATGGTTTTGCAGACCCAGTTCGATTCCAATATTTAAACGGATCCGGTCTGCGTATTCATCCTTTATTTTGCGTAAGCTTTCTATATAAGTAGGAAAATCTAAAGTAAAGTCATCAGGACAGAACTGGCTTCCGTGATCATGGTGATCTGTAATACAGATTTCTTTCATCCCCAGGGAAATGGCTTTTTCCAGCTGATCCCGTACCGGGGTTTCGGAATCTGCAGAAAATTCTGTGTGGAGATGGCAGTCATAAATAGCATCCATAGTGATAAGTCTCCTTTTTTGTTATATGTACTTTCAGAATCTTTATTTTCTCACATTATAATTACAAATGACGGTAATAACAAGTCTGTACCCGACAATAAACACACTTTCTCATTCAAACCAGCGATGGCTGAAATGTAACGAAATAAAAATCCGCTGAAAATTACTGGAATTTATGAGAGAAAATAGTCAGAATGGTAGAAACGAAAAAAAGACTTGCTATTTTGGATAAAATTGAGTACAATGTAGACAGTTGATTAATATTTAACAAATAATATTTTTTTAACAATCTAGGAGGAATTGAATCATGGCAGTAAAAGTTGCAATTAATGGTTTCGGACGTATTGGACGTCTGGCTTTCCGTCAGATGTTCGGAGCAGAGGGTTACGAGGTAGTAGCAATCAATGACTTAACCGATCCTAAGATGTTAGCACATCTGTTAAAGTATGATACAGCACAGGGTGGATATGCTGGACACATTGGTGAAGGCAAGCACACTGTAGAGGCTGGAGAAGATTCCATCACAGTTGACGGCAAGAAGATCACTATCTACAAAGAGCCAAAGGCTGCTGACCTTCCATGGGGCGAGCTTGGCGTAGATGTAGTATTAGAGTGCACTGGCTTCTATACTTCTAAGGAAAAAGCACAGGCTCATATTGATGCAGGCGCTAAGAAGGTTGTTATTTCAGCACCAGCTGGAAACGACTTAAAGACCATCGTTTACTCTGTAAATGAGAAGACTCTGACAGCAGAAGATACCATCATCTCCGCTGCATCCTGCACCACCAACTGCTTAGCACCTATGGCTAAGGCATTAAATGACTACGCTCCGATCCAGAGCGGTATCATGAGCACCATCCATGCTTACACCGGCGACCAGATGATCCTTGACGGACCACACAGAAAGGGCGACTTAAGAAGAGCACGTGCAGGCGCAGCTAACATCGTTCCTAACTCTACTGGTGCAGCTAAGGCAATCGGTCTGGTTATCCCAGAGCTGAACGGCAAGCTGATCGGTTCCGCACAGCGTGTACCTGTACCAACTGGTTCTACCACAATCTTAACAGCTGTTGTTAAGAAGGCAGACGTAACCAAGGAAGAGATCAATGCTGCTATGAAGGCTGCTGCATCTGAGTCCTTCGGATACAACGAGGATCCGATCGTATCTTCTGATGTTATCGGTATGAGATTTGGTTCTCTGTTTGATGCAACCCAGACTATGGTTTCCCATATCGCTGATGATCTGTATGAAGTACAGGTTGTTTCATGGTATGACAACGAGAATTCTTACACCAGCCAGATGGTAAGAACTATCAAGTACTTCGCTGAGTTAGCATAATCCAGATTTTAAAGACTCATAAGGGGTCCGGTCTTTAGGACCGGGCCCTTTTTTCGTGAAATACATTTACAAGTTTGCCAGTTTACTGAAAGGAGATATCTAAAATGTTAAACAAGAAATCTATTGATGATATCAATGTAAAGGGAAGAAGAGTTTTAGTCCGCTGCGACTTCAACGTACCGTTAAAGAATGGCGAGATCACAGATGAGACCCGTATTGTAGCAGCTCTGCCAACTATCCAGAAGCTGATCAATGATGGTGCAAAGGTTATCCTGTGCTCCCACTTAGGAAAAGTTAAAAATGGTCCTAACGAAGGTGAGTCTTTAGCTCCTGTAGCAAAGAGACTGTCTGAGAAATTAGGCAAGGAAGTTGTTTTCGTATCTGATTACAATGTAACCGGCGAAGCAGCTACCAAGGCTGTAGAGGCTATGAAGGAAGGCGATGTGGTTCTTCTGCAGAATACACGTTTCCGCGGCGCTGAAGAGACTAAGAATGGCGAAGAGTTCAGCAAGGAACTGGCTGATCTGGCTGATGACTATGTATGCGATGCATTTGGTTCTTCCCATAGAGCACATGCTTCTGTAGCAGGCGTTACCAAGTTCATCACTGCAAAGGGTGGCTCCAACGTAGTTGGTTACTTAATGCAGAAAGAGATCGATTTCTTAGGAAATGCAGTTGAAAATCCAGTAAGACCTTTCGTTGCTATTTTAGGCGGTGCTAAGGTTGCTGATAAGTTAAATGTTATCTCCAATCTCCTTGAAAAGTGCGATACACTGATCATCGGTGGCGGTATGGCATTTACCTTCTTAAAGGCTGAAGGCAAAGAAATCGGTAAATCCTTAGTAGACGATACTAAGTTAGATTACTGCAAGGAAATGATGGAAAAGGCGCAGAAGCTTGGTAAGAAGCTTTTACTTCCTGTAGATGCTGTAGTAGCAGCTTCCTTCCCGGATCCTATTGATGCTGAGATTCCTGTAGAGAATGTTTCTGTAGACGCTATCCCAAATGACAAAATGGGTCTGGATATCGGTGTAGAAAGTGCAAAGCTGTATGCTGAGGCTGTTAAGAACGCTAAGACTGTTGTTTGGAACGGACCGATGGGCGTATTTGAAAATCCTGTTCTTGCAAAGGGAACCATTGCAGTAGCTCAGGCTTTAGCTGATACGGATGCAACCACTATTATCGGCGGTGGTGACTCTGCAGCAGCAGTAAATCAGTTAGGATTTGCTGATAAGATGAGCCACATCTCTACCGGCGGCGGTGCTTCCCTGGAATTCCTGGAAGGAAAGGAACTGCCAGGCGTAGCTGCAGCAGATGATAAATAAGGACAATTGATATTGCAGGCGGCTGTTTTGAAAATAACTGGGGATAAAACAGACCGCCTGTGAATCGTGTTGTATATGCGTATTTGTGTATAAAGGAGACAGAACATTATGGCAAGAAAGAAGATCATCGCAGGCAACTGGAAGATGAACATGACACCTTCTGAGGCAGTTGCTCTTGTAAATGAATTAAAACCATTAGTAGTAAATGATGATGTAGATGTAGTATTCTGTGTACCGGCTATTGATATTATCCCGGCAATGGAAGCAGCAAAGGGAACCAACATCCAGATTGGTGCTGAGAACATGTATTTTGAGGAAAAGGGTGCTTATACAGGCGAGATTTCCCCTAATATGTTAAATGATGCAGGCGTTAAGTACGTTATCATCGGCCATTCTGAGAGAAGAGAGTACTTTGCAGAAACAGATGAGACAGTGAACAAGAAAGTATTAAAGGCTTTTGAGCATGGAATTACTCCTATTGTCTGCTGCGGTGAGTCTTTAACCCAGAGAGAGCAGGGCATTACCATTGACTGGATCCGTCAGCAGATCAAAATCGCTTTCTTAAATGTAACAGCAGATCAGGCAAAGACAGCTGTTATCGCCTATGAACCAATCTGGGCTATTGGAACCGGTAAGGTAGCTACCACAGAGCAGGCAGAAGAAGTATGCGCAGCAATCCGTGCATGCATCGGCGAGATCTATGATGAGGCAACTGCACAGGCCATCCGTATCCAGTACGGTGGTTCTGTATCCGCAGCAAGTGCACCGGAGCTGTTTGCACAGCCAGATATCGACGGCGGTCTGGTAGGCGGTGCTTCCTTAAAGCCAGATTTTGGAAAAATTGTTAATTACAACAGATAATTACTTAGGACGGCAGGAAATTTGACCCGAAAAGGAACGTCAGACTTGCTTGCAAGTATTTTTTGGAGCAGATTTCACATTGGAGTGATATCCGATGCTTTTTGTGCGGCAAAGCCGCGCAAGAAAATGCGCTGTCCGTGTGGTTACGGAATCTAGCCCTGGGGTCGTGAAAACGGGTCTCAGGGCATTTGTATCCATTTTATAAAGTCTTTGTACAAAGGCAGATTTAAGAGGAGAAAACAAATATGAGCAAGAAACCAGTAGTATTAATGATCCTGGACGGCTATGGACTGAATGATAATTGTGAGCACAACGCAGTATGCGAAGGAAAAACTCCTGTTATGGATCAGTTAATGAGCCAGTGTCCATTTGTTAAAGGCCAGGCAAGCGGCCTTGCAGTAGGACTTCCGGAAGGACAGATGGGTAACTCCGAGGTAGGACATTTAAACATGGGCGCAGGCCGTGTTGTATACCAGGAGCTGACCAGAATTACCAAGTCTATTAACGATGGTGATTTCTTTAACGTACCAGAATTTTTAACAGCAGTAGAAAATTGCAAGAAAAACAATTCTGCCCTGCACCTGTTTGGCCTGGTATCTACAGGTGGTGTACACAGCCATTTAAATCATATTTACGGCCTGTTAGAGCTGGCAAAGAGAAATGGCCTGGAAAAGGTATATGTACACTGCTTCTTAGACGGCCGTGATACACCACCGGAATCCGGCAAGGAATTTGTTACTGAGCTGGAAGCAAAGATGGCGGAGCTTGGCACAGGTAAAGTGGCATCTGTTATGGGCCGTTATTATGCAATGGATCGTGATAAGAGATGGGACCGTGTAGAGTTAGCTTACAAAGCGCTTACAAAGGGTGAAGGAAATACAGCAGTAAGTGCAACAGAAGGCATCCAGGCTTCCTATGATGCAGGAAAGTCTGATGAGTTCGTTGTACCATTTACAGTGACTGAAAACGGAAAGCCACTGGCAACGATCAATGATGGCGATTCTGTTATTTTCTTCAACTTCCGTCCGGACCGTGCAAGAGAGATCACCCATGCATTCTGCGATGATGATTTTGACGGTTTTCCAAGAGAGAAGAAGTCAGATCTGGTATATGTATGCTTTACTGATTACGATGAGACCATTACCAATAAGCTGGTTGCATTTAAGAAGGAATCCATTACCAATACCTTTGGTGAATTCCTGGCAGCAAACGGCAAGAAGCAGGTAAGGATCGCTGAGACTGAGAAATATGCTCACGTTACCTTCTTCTTTAACGGTGGCGTAGAGGAGCCAAACGAAGGGGAAGACCGCATTCTGGTTCCTTCTCCAAAGGAAGTTGCTACTTACGACTTAAAGCCGGAAATGAGTGCTTACGGTGTATGCGACAAGCTGACTGAAGCCATCAAGTCTGGTAAATATGATGTGATCATCATTAATTTTGCTAATCCGGATATGGTTGGCCATACCGGAGTAGAAGCAGCTGCCATTAAGGCAATTGAAGTAGTAGATGAGTGTGTAGGCCGCGCTGTAGAGGCTTTAAAGGAAGTAAACGGCGTTATGTTCATCTGTGCTGACCACGGTAATGCAGAGCAGTTGGTAGATTATGAAACAGGTGAACCATACACCGCTCATACTACTAATCCGGTTCCATTTATCCTGGTAAATGCAGATGCTGACATGAAGCTTCGTGAAGGCGGCGCATTGTGTGATATTGCCCCGACCCTGATCGAATTAATGGGTATGGAGCAGCCTAAAGAAATGACTGGTAAGTCACTGATCCTTAGAAAGTAATTGAATTTAAAATAAGCAGGCGCGCCTTTTGGCACCTTCGCTGTAAATAAAAATCCGGAAACAGTCCAGGCAGGAGTGTTTCCGGATTTTTTTAGAATTGCGGGAGTGCAAAGCATGTAACAATTCAGCATCAGGGAGTGCAAAGCATATAGCAACTCGGTATCAGAGGGGGCAAAATATCTTTTGTCTCCAATATCATAACGTCTTTAAAATATCCTGGGAGTCAGAAACCAGACTGGTGTCTTCACTGTGCTCTGTTACATACTGGAAATCCTCTTTTGCCAGGGCAGTCTGTCCGGTATTCAGATAGCAGATACCCCGGTTGTAGGTAGAGAAATCTGTGAAACACTGGCCTTCTATAGCGGTGGTAAAGTAAGGAATCGCTTTTTCGTAGTCCTCTTTATCCATAGAAATAGCACCTAGATAGAAGTTGGTTTCCGGCAGGTAGCTGGTTCCATTTAAGGCGGTTAAAAGATAACTTTCTGCCTCATTTTCCTGCTTCAGGTTCATATAGCAGGAACCAATGAGAAAGTTTAACTCTCCATCTTCCGGGGTAACAGGCAGATATTGCACAGACCTGGATGTAAACGGAGATGTGACCACAGCTGACGGAGCAGTTTTAGAAGCAGATAACCTTCATATTACAGCAGATAATGCAGACCTGACCATAAATGTGAAAGATCTTTCCGGAAATGTAACAGGAAGCATTTCTGTAACAGATAAGGGAAGCATCGCTGTAACAGGCACACTGACAGCAGGTGAGGATGTAAGCATCCAGGCAGCAGAAAATGGAAACATTACTGTAAGTGGAACTATCCATGCAGCCAATACATTTTTAAGAGGTGCGGCAAAGATCCTTGTAACTGTAAAGAACACCATGGGAAATCTGGATGTGGAAACATCTGACCGTGAAGATTCTTCTGCAGATATTAAGCTGGAAAGCTGTGACAGAAGCCAGGATCTTAACATTACTACACCAGGTGAGGTCAGACTTACTACCTCAGAAGCAGATGAGATCATCGACTTCTTTGCAGACCGTATCCAGGTAACTGGTGGAGCAAACAATGCTGTTTTAAACTTCACAAAGGCGCCTGCAGGACTGAAAGTAAGAGTTCCAAGTGGAAATAACCTGATAAATGTTACCACTACCATGGCTCCTACAGACATCCAGACAGGAAATGGAGATGATACATTTATCCTGGGCGGACCGGTGGAAGATGAAAAAGATTCAGAGTACACCTATAAGTATAAAGATGAAAATGGCTTTATGGGTGCAGGAAATCTTCACAGACTGGATATTGCCACAGAGGGCGGAACCAATACCTGGCATCTTTGGATGAGTGGTGAAAAATTCTATCTCACAGGCGGTATGGGAAATGATACCTTCATAAGATATACCTTTGAAGTAACAGATAAAGAAGGACAGACTTATACCTTTGCAACAAGGGATTACAATATCAGCAGCCTGAGTGGAAATATCACCTGCATCGGCTTCCCAACATACCGTGGAACAAGCAGCAATGCAATTAAAAAAGCCAGAAAATGGATCCAGATGACAGACGGAAGCTGGAAATACAGAACCCTTCAGGGATATGTAGAGAGCAGATGGCTGAAACTTGGACGTAACTGGTGGTACTTTAATGAAGATGGCCGGATGCATACTGGCTGGTTCCTTTACGGAAACCGCTGGTATTATCTGACACCTGGTGAAGGCTCTATGGCAGCAGGCTGGAACCTGATCAACGGTTTCTGGTATTACCTTAATCTGGCAGGACAGGCAGAACGTCCGGAAGGTGCAATGTACAGCAATGAATATACACCTGATGGATATTTCGTAGGAACAGATGGCAGATGGATGCCGGAAGTGCCGAAAAAAACAGCATAAGACACAAAAATCCGGAGGCAGCCCATTTGGGCCGCCCCCGGATTTTTTAGGAGTAACTGCTATAAATAAGAGGTGGTTACGTGCATTTTCATTAGAATCCCTTAATAAGTTCGCCGTTCTTTGGCTCGAAGCGTCCGGTGAAGAAGCGGAGAACTTCTGGTTCGTAAACCCATTTCAGACCGCTGATGTCATGTCTTCTTTCATACAGACCGATGATAGCGTCAGCAACGTAATCCAGATGAGCATATGTATAAACACGGCGTGGAATGGTAAGACGAACAGTTTCCAGTTTCGGAACATGGTTTTCACGGGTATGTGGGTCACGTCCTGCAGAGATGATGCCGCGCTCCATTGTACGAACGCCGGAGAACTCGTAGATAGCTGCGGAGAGTGCCTGAGCCGGGAAGTCTTCTTCCTGATTTAAGTGATCTAAGAATGCCCTTGCATCTACGAAGATCGCATGTCCGCCGTAAGGTTTAACCATTGGAACACCTGCAGCGTCTAATTTTTCTCCAAGGTAACGGATCTGGTTTACACGGTGGCTGATGTAATCAAAGTTCATGGATTCACGAAGGCCAATAGCCATTGCTTCCATATCTCTTCCTGCCATACCACCGTAAGAAGGCATTCCCTCAAACTGTACAACCATTCCGGTTGCGCGAACGTACAGGTCATGATCGTTCATACACAGGAATCCGCCGATGTTGGTTAAGCAGTCTTTCTTGCCGGACATTGTACAGCCATCGCCATAGGAGAACATTTCATGAACGATCTCTTTGATGGTCTTGTTCTCGTAGCCAGGTTCACGGGTCTTGATGAAGTATGCATTTTCAACGCAGCGGGTAGCATCGTACATAACCTTGATCCCGTATTTATGAGCCAGTTCAGAAACAGCTTTAATGTTAGCCATGGAAACAGGCTGTCCGCCTGCCAGGTTTACAGTAACAGCCAGGCAGATATAAGGAATATGCTCTGCGCCAACTTCATCGATCAGTGCCTGGAATTTATTTAAGTCAATGTTACCCTTAAAGTCAAGGATCGCACTTGGATCATGAGCCTCGTCAATGATAACATCACGGAATGTAGCACCATTGCGTTCCTGATGGAAGCGGGTAGTAGTAAAATACATGTTGCCTGGAACATAGTCGCCTGGCTTAATAGTCAGAGAGGAAAGAATGTTCTCTGCACCGCGTCCCTGATGAGTAGGAACTACATATTTAAAGCCAAACAGTTCACGAACGGTCTCTTCCAGGTGATAGAAGTTGCGGGATCCGCCGTAAGCTTCGTCACCTAACATAAGACCAGCCCACTGATGATCACTCATTGCATTGGTTCCGGAATCAGTTAAAAGGTCGATAAAGCATTCTTCAGACTTTAACAAGAATGTATTGTAGCCAGCAGTTTTGATCGCCTGTTTACGCTCTTCTTTGTCTAAACGTGCCATGTTTTCTACCATTTTGATCTTGAAAGGCTCCGGTGCAAATTTCATCATATCCATGTTCTTCTCCATTAAAAAATCCTCCTATTATATAGTTTTTTGTTTTAAAGCGCAACATTACGCTTTTATTATATTTTATATTTTTTTCTTCTTATAATTGGTTTCGTAATCCTTTAAGGCATTGATGGCCTGGCCGGAGAGTGGGACAATCGCGATCATATTAAATACTGTCATAAGGCCTACGCCAAGGTCGCCGAGTTCCCAGACAAATTCATAGGCTGCCACACCGCCGATAAAGAGCATGATAAGTAAAAAAATCTTATATCCTGTCTGAGCTGTCCATGTATCACCGAAAACGTAAGATACGTTGCAGCGGGCATAATAAAGAATGCCAAGGAAAGTGGAAAAGCTGAACAGGAAAAGTACAACTGCGATAAATACAACACCTGCATATCCAAGGTGATGGTTCATAGCTGCCTGTAAAAGATCCATTCCCATAAGACCTTCGATTTTTTCAGCCGGGGCTAAAAGCATCAGGAATGCGGAACAGCTGCAGATCACTAACGTATCTATAAATACGCCAAGTGCCTGTATGAGACCCTGCTTTACCGGATGGCTGACTTCTGCTGCAGCTGCAGCACATGGAGCAGAACCGCTTCCTGCTTCATTTGAGAAAAGTCCGCGCTTTACTCCGTTCATAACGATCACACCAAGTCCGCCGCCGGCAAACTGTCTGATACCAAATGCTTGGGAGAAAATGTTTCCTATAACAGATGGAAGCAGTGTAATGTTTTTGAAGATAACGAACAGAGTTACTAAGAAGTAAGCACCTGCCATAACAGGAACTACCATGTCTAAAACCTTAACAGTAGCATTTTTGCGAAGAACGATGACTGCGGACATAGCTACCAGTACGAGAGCGGTTGCAACCTGCGGGATACCGAATGCATTCTGGAAGGAAGTGGTAACGGAGTTTCCAATCACCTGACTGATACCAGCCCAGCAAAGCAGTCCGGAGAGTGCGAATGCGGTCCCTAAGAGACCGTATTTACAGCCACGGGTGTAATAAGTCTGTTCATCATCTGCCACATATTCGGCTTCTTCTTTTACGTTCTTTACGAAAGCATCTTCTCGTTTGATTTTTGTCACCAGTCGGATACGGTCCATTACGTAAGCCGGACCGCCGCGATAACCGCCGTAGAGAGGATCCTTTTCTTTGTAGATCTGTGCCAGCGTGGATTCGATAAAACTGCTGGAAGAGCCAATGAGTGCGGTCAGCCACATCCAGAAAACAGCTCCAGCGCCGCCAAATGAGATAGCAGCAACAACACCGGCTAAGTTTCCCATACCTACGCGGGTAGCAGTAGCAACGATAAGTGCCTGAACACCAGATATAGAGTTTTCGTCTTTTTTTGTTTCATCTTTTTCCAATGTGACCCGGATCATTTCCGGGAACAGGCGGAATGGAAGAAATCTGGTTTTAAAGGTGAAGTATAATCCTGCTGGAATAAGGATCAGTACCAGAAGTGAAAGTCCGAACTGGATATCTCCCCCTGAGAATTCCAGAATAATCAAATCTCCCCATAACAGATCGTTGACAGCTCCCACAAGTTTGATGATCATGTGGAGTATTCGGTTGATGAGACACACCTCCTTTTGTGATGTATAAGTTTACGTTTGCGTCAAACTGTCAGGGCCCTCTGACATGTCTTTCACGATCATACATCTGCAGGAACCGCTGGCGGCTGATTCTGTAGATGATGCTTATTGCGTGATGCGTGATGCATCACATATCTTGTGATTCATATAATACACTATTTTGTATAAAAGTCAATACCTATTTTGAAAATATTTATGCAAAATAAAAGAGAGACCGTGCAGGGCCGGGAGTTAGGTAAATATATTTTGACCGTTTGTAAAAAGTGTAGTATCATGAAAATATGAATGTGTCCATTTGTGATGCACTGATAACAATACAACAGAATAAGGAAAACAGGAAAAACAAAACCAAGAAAAAAGGAGGCGAGGCTATGCCCGAAAAAATTGTCAAGCAGACACTTAGTGAACAGATCTATAATATTTTGAAGGAAGATATTCTGTGTGGCAGGATTTTAATGGGCGATAAGCTTACTAATAGGGAACTTCAGGAGCGGTTTCAGGTTTCATCCACACCAGTGCGTGATGCCATCAACCGACTTTCAAAAGATGGACTGACTCAGGAAGTATCAAAAAGCGGAGCACAGCTTATCACCTTCGATTATTCCTATGCCAACGAACTTAATGACTTTATCACTTTTTTAGCCAGTAAAGCGGTGATGCTTTCCGGAACAGAGTCGGATCAGAAAACTCTGGTGGAAAAGCTTTTGATGTATGAAGAAGAAATGGCAAGAGCTAAAACATCAATAGAATATTTTGAGGCAGATTTCCGCTATCACAAAGTTTTTTTTGATTATTGCGGTAATCGTTTTATGAAAGAAACTTATAAACAATACAATTTTATCCGGACTCTTCTGATCCGTTTTGCCATCCGTACAGAAGAAGAGAGGGAACTAGGGATCGCACAGCACAGGAGCATCACTAAGGTGTACCAGTCCGGGGATTATAAAAAAGCAAGAATACTCATGGAACAGCATTACCAGTCCGGCATGCAGTTAGCCAGAGAGCATTACCAGGAAGGAAATGCTTTTAAAGAAGATAAGAAATGATAAATAGCAAGGAGACAGATATGAGAACAGCGATCGCTACGGACAGCAACAGCGGTATTACACAGGAGCAGGCAGAAAAACTAGGGATTTATGTGCTGCCTATGCCTTTTATGATCAATGGGGAAATGTTTTATGAAGGTGTAAATCTGACCCATGAAGAATTTTTCAGACAGATGGAAGAAGGAGCAGATATCACCACTTCCCAGCCATCACCGGGAGAAGTAACTGACTTCTGGGATAAGCTGTTAAAGGAATATGATGAGATCCTTTATATTCCTATGTCCAGTGGTTTAAGCGGTTCCTGCCAGACTGCTATTATGTTATCAGATGATTATGACGGCAAGGTACAGGTTGTAAACAACCAGCGTATTTCCGTTACTCAGGAGCAGTCTGCATTAGATGCCAGAGACCTGGCTGCAAAGGGCTATGAGGCAGCACAGATCAAAGAAATCTTAGAGCGGGTTAAGTATGAGAGTAGTATTTATATTACCCTTACCACTTTAAAATATCTAAAAAAGGGTGGACGTATCACTCCGGCTGCAGCTGCACTGGGAACTTTGCTGCGTATTAAGCCTGTTTTGACCATTCAGGGGGAAAAGTTAGATGCTTTTTCAAAGGCACGTACTGCAAAGCAGGCAAGATCCATTATGCTCACAGCCCTTGCTAAGGATCTGGATGAGCGTTTCCATGACAAGAATGCAGAACATACTTACCTGGAGATTGCCCATACCTGCAATGAAGAAGATGCAAAAGAGTTGGAAGCAGCTTTAAAAGAGCAGTATCCGGGAGCAGACATCACCATGGCACCTCTTTCTTTAAGCATTGCCTGTCATATTGGACCAGGAAGCCTTGCAGTAGCCTGCTCCGGTAAGTTAAAGGAGCTGGAATAGGAGCAAACAGTTGAATAAAGAAAAATGGTATGAAAAGCTGAAAACAAGGGGACAGAGCATTACTGTCCCCATGACGCTTTTAATGATCGCAGTGGCGGTCATCCCGCTGTTGCTGCAGACCTGGATACTCATAGGCTCTTTTAAACAGAACCAGATAGAGGCCAGAGGCATTGAGATACAGAATCAGTGTGTGATCTTAAGCAACCGAATGACCCGTTCAGGGTATCTGACAGCAGATAAGACCAATAATGTCAGTCTGGATGCTCAGATGCAGACGATCGCAGATCTGTATAACGGACGTATTGTTATCGTCAACAGCAGTTATAAGATCATGACAGATACCTTTAATCTGTCAACAGGAAAATATTATATATCTGAAGAAGTCATACGCTGTTTTAAGGGAGAGATAAGCAACAGGTTTAATAAAGATGCCGGTTATTTTTATCAGACCATTCCTGTTTATGATCCGGCTGATGATAAAAAAATCCAGGGAGTGATAGCAGTGACAGCTTCCATGGAAAATGTGGCTTCCGTGACCAAGCGTGTAAAAAGCAGCGCACAGCTGTTTTTCATGTGTATGGCTTTAATGGCAGTTCTTTTCTCTATAGTGTCAGCTTACTTCCTGGTAAAGCCCTTTAAGCGGCTTTTGCGTTCCTTTGACCGGGTGGCACAGGGGGATCTGGATGCAGATATCAGGGAAGATGCTTACAGCGAAACAAGACAGATGTCCCATGCTGTGCAGAAGTCCCTTCGCAAACTGAAGGCTGTGGACCAGTCCCGTCAGGAGTTTGTTTCCAATGTGTCCCATGAGTTAAAAACACCGATCACGTCCATTCGTGTGCTGGCAGATTCCCTTATGGGAATGGAAGAGGTGCCGGTGGAACTGTACCGGGAGTTTATGTCTGATATTTCTGATGAGATCGACAGGGAAAGCCAGATCATAGAAGATCTGCTTACTTTAGTCCGCATGGATAAATCAGCAGAAAGCCAGATGAAAATTTCACAGGTGCATATTAATCACGAACTGGAAATGATCTTAAAGAGACTGCGGCCTATTGCCAAGCGCAGCAATGTGGAACTGATCTTAGAGAGCATCAGGGAAGTTACAGCAGATGTAGACAAGGTGAAGCTGAACCTGGCAGTGACCAATCTGGTGGAAAATGCAATTAAATATAATGTGGATTCCGGATGGGTGCGGGTGACACTGGATGCTGACCATAAATACTTTTACGTGAAGGTTGCAGATTCCGGTATTGGTATACCGGAGGACAGTGTAGATCACATTTTTGAGCGTTTCTTCCGTGTGGATAAAGCACGTTCCAGAGAGGTTGGCGGTACCGGACTGGGGCTTTCTATTACTAAAAATGTAATACAGATGCATCATGGTGTGATCGATGTGGAAAGTACGCAGGGAGAAGGGACTACCTTCAGCATGCGTATTCCTTTAAATTATGTATCAAGACAGGAGGAACGTTCATGAAACATAGAAAAGATAAGTTTCTTCTGGGTGTATTTCTGGGGATTCTTATGGTCACCATGGCAGTTCTTTCCGGGTGCGGTGCAAAGGCAGAGCCAAAACCTGACCCAGGTTCAGGAAAATATCTCATATATTACCTGAATTCCTCTTTGACCAAGCTGGTGGCACAGGAATATGAAACAGAAACAAAGGATCAGGCAGATCTGGCAGAAGAACTGATGGACCAGCTGCTCCATGTACCAAGAGATCTGGATTGTCAGCCTGCTGTAAATGAAAAGGTATCTTTTAAAACCTGCAGGATTGATGAACAGGTATTGTATCTGTATTTTGACGGCAGCTATATATCTATGAAGCCGGAACAGGAGATCCTGTGCCGTGCAGCTCTGGCAAGGACAATGACCCAGATACCGGGGATCGATTATATCAGTATTTACCGTGGAGACCAGCCTCTTATGGACCGTCAGGGAAATCCTGTGGGCTTTATCTCAGCAGGAGATTTCATTATCAATACAAGTAATGTAAATGCCTACGAGAAAACAGAACTGACCTTGTATTTTGCTAACAGTACAGGAGATAAACTGGTAGAGGAAAAGCGGGACGTGGCCCATAATATAAATACTTCCATGGAACAGCTAATCGTGGAACAGCTGATCGCAGGACCGTCAGGCAATGGCCATCAGGCGGTACTTCCTTCTGACTGTAAGATACTCAGCGTATCAGTGACAGATAATGTGTGCTATATCAATTTTGATTCTGCCTTTTTAAACAGCAGCCAGAGTGTAAATGAATACATCCCTATTTACGCAATTGTTAATTCGCTGGTGGATAAGACTTCTGTTTCCAAGGTACAGATTATGGTAAATGGTTCACAGGATGTAATGTTCCGCGAAGTGGTATCTTTAAATACTGCTTTTGAGCGGAATACAGATTATATTGAGCAGAAATAAAAAATAAGATAAACCGGAGAAAAAAGAATATGAAACGGCCCCTTGTGGTGATAACCGCAGGTTTTGTACTTGGAGAGGTGCTTGCCCTGTGTTTACAGGAGGCTGTATACAGAAAATGTTTCTGGTTTGCAGGAGCGCTGTTTTTAGCAGCGCTTATTGCCAGGCATTTTCTGGGAAGAGACCAGAACCGGTATCTGGGAAGAGACCAGAACCGGGATCTGGCTGGAAATTCAGGCAGGAGTGTCACATACAGGATACTTCTGCTTATTTTTATGTTTATTTTTAGTGGAATGTCAGCAGGAAGTTTTTTAGGAGTACAGTCCAGAAACCAGATGGACCGGGAGAAAGACCGGATCGCACAGGCAGAATTTGGGGATGTGGTGCAGCTGACCGGACAGGTAATGGATGTACGGGAAAAAAGCGAAAAACTGGAAATAATTGTAAATAAAGTAAAGATACAGTGGCTGACCCTTCAATTTCCGGTACAGCTATATGGAGTGCCGGGAGAGCTGGAAAACTGGGAAGAGAGTCTTCTTCCTGGAAAAAAAGTGAAAATAGCCTGTTCATTAAATCTGGCGGAATCTGAAAAAAATCCGGGAGAATTTAATGCAAAACTGTATTACCGGTCAAAGGGAGTGGTGTGTACCGGATATATAAAAGCTTTAAAGGAAAGCTGGGGGGCGGACCGGCCCTTTATGCGTGTTATCCTCAGGTTCAGAAAATATTGCAGCCGCATTCTGGAACAATACTGTGAAAAGGAAGACAGCAGTATTTATAAGGCGGTCTTGCTGGGAGATACTTCTTTTATGGAAGCAGATACCTTGGATCTGTACCGCAGCAGCGGGATCGCTCATTTGCTGGCAGTGAGCGGACAGCATTTGTCGTTGATCGGCGGAGGGATATATCTGCTCCTTAGAAAGACGATAGGCGGATTTAAAGCTGCGGGAATATTAGGCGGCAGCTTTGTGATCAGTTATGGCATATTTACAGGTTCTGGAGGGTCTGCTGTCCGGGCAGTCCTTATGATCTGCTGCCTGTGGCTGGCAGCAGAACGGGGGCGTACCTATGACAGTCTTTCAGCCCTGGGGTTTGCAGCTTTAAGTCTTCTTGGAAAAAATCCCTATCTGATCTTTCACAGTGGTTTTCAGCTTTCCTTTTCAGCAGTTCTGGCAATTTCCGGACCGGGACAATGGATGATCCGGGAGTTTAATATTGGGAAAAACTGGAAAAAAATAGTAGTGATCAGCTTATGGGTGCAGATCATTCTTCTGCCTGTTATGGCTTGGCATTATTACCAGTATCCTTTGTATGGGATGTTTTTAAATTTTCTGGTATTGCCCTTTGTAGCTTTTTTAATGCTGTCAGGTATCATGATATTGCTTACCGGGGGATTCTGGCCTTTTGCAGCAGAAACCGCTGCCAATGTGGGACATGTGATCCTTGTCTATTACAAGTGGATATGTGGATGTTCCATGAAATTGCCGGGAGCAGTGAGGATAACGGGACGTCCTGGTCCGGGACAGATCATGGGTTATATTGTGGTATGGGGAATAGGGATAGCTGCATTGAAATGGCTTATGGGAAGAAAGCTAAAAGGACAAAGAAGAGCAGTATTTGCAGCTGTTGTTCTGATCATATCAGTTCTCATTGGTTTTACTATTCTTTCTCCCCGTCCGGTTAAGGGGTTTGAACTTCTCTGTCTGGATGTAGGTCAGGGAGATGGCTTTCTTCTCAGGTCTGGCCGGACCAGTATCCTTATAGATGGCGGAAGTTCTGATAAAAAGAAGCTGGGAAGCAGAACCCTTGAGCCATGCCTTAAATCTAAAGGTATTTCACGATTAGACATGGCCATTGTAAGTCATGGGGATAATGACCACATAAGCGGGCTTTTATATCTTTTAGAACAGAAAATGCCTATAGACATATTAATATTGCCTGCCGGGGGAAAGGGAGGAGATATTTACGGTAAGCTGGAACAGATGCAGGCAGAAGCCGGGGGAAGGACGTATTACATGCATCAGGGAGATAGGATAAAAGCCGGAGAAATGGAATTTACCTGTATTTTTGAAAAAGAAACAGAAAAAGAGCGCAATGCTCATTCACTGGTGCTTTGTACCCACTATAAAGATCTGCATATACTGTTTACCGGTGATATGGGAATATCAGAAGAAACAGAACTTTTAAAAATGACAGAAATAAAAGGCAGTATCCAGCAGGAACATTTAAAACATGTACAGATCCTGAAAACTGCCCATCATGGTTCTAAAGGCTCTTCCAGTCCCGGCTTTTTAGGGAAAATGCCTTTAAAGGCTGCATTTATTTCCTATGGAAAAGATAATTCCTACGGTCATCCATCTCCCGCAGTTACAGAACAGATGAAGAAACAAAATATTTCTTTTTATGAGACCGGTGGAAATGGCGCCTGGATATTAGAAAATAAAGACAGGAAGGTTATTATCAAAAGAGCAAAAACTAGTGTACCGGCAAATTGATTTCTAAAGCAATATATTTCCAAGTTTGCTCCATTTTTATGAGTCAAACTTTGGATTTAGTTCAATAGGGTCCGAAAGGGCTCACCCATGTATAAACGCATTCACGGCAATTTTGTTCATTTTGCTCCGCCGCCGATCAGGCAGGTCTCCGGCAAACTCGCTCACTGCGTTCGCTCAAACAGTGCCTCCAACCTGCCAGCTATGCTCACAAAATGGACAAAATTGCCTAACGAATGCTTATTATACATGGAGGAGCCCTTTCTACTGTATTGGAT
>ERZ827194.280-NODE-280-length-46225-cov-10.9641_pt1 | contig 46225 bp, 37 predicted proteins | sample MGYA00519777_ERZ827194 | MGnify/ENA primary metagenome ERZ827194 (study PRJEB31778, sample SAMEA3449277) | human gut metagenome | biome: human gut; feature: human-associated habitat; material: faeces | place: United Kingdom | collected 2010/2012 ...
TGGTGACAATTCTACCCGGGCGGGTCTGGGACCCGCCCCTACGGCGTGAGACGTTGGAGGAATGATGTTTCCCAAAATGGCTGATCTATGTGCCGTGCAGATGGTCACAAAATAGGCCCCGCTTTGGGAATAGTCGTAATTTTGCAGGCGGATGGTTTTCCGATGGGGGAGAGGAGGCATTTCCATAGCTAAGACCTCCAGATGAAAAAACAGAACAGGGTGCGCCGCCCCTACGGCGTGACCGATGGCCTTATTCCCCCCGGTCCAGAATGGGCGCGCCCTGGTTCCGCTTGTCCAGCCCGGTCTGGATGTGGGCGATGGCCTCAGCGGGGGAGAGCTTCACCTGCTCGCTGGTGGACAGGTCCTTCACGGCGCACACGCCGGCGGAGATCTCATCCTCCCCCAGGAATACGGCGTAGGGGATGGACAGCTTATCGGCGTAGGAGATCTTCTGCTTGAACTTCTTTTGCTCGGCGTGGATCTGGGTGCGGATGCCGGCCTCCCGCAGCTGGGTAGCCAGGGCGATGGCGGGGGAGAGGTCATCGGTCATGGGCAGGATGAGCACATCGGCGGGGGCGGTGTTCAGGCCGTCGTTGAGATAGCCCTGGTCCTCCAGAACGAAGAACAGGCGGGTCAGACCGATGGAAATTCCCACGCCGGGGAGTTGTTTTTCGGTATAATATTCCGCTAAGTTGTCGTAACGGCCGCCGGAACAGATGGATCCGATCTCCGGATGGTCCAGCATGGTGGTCTCATACACAGTTCCGGTGTAGTAGTCCAGGCCTCGGGCGATGGTCAGATCCACGGCGAAATGGGTCTCCGGCACACCGAAGGAGGCCAGATATTTCACCACGGTGTTCAGCTCGTCCAGGCCGGCGTCAAACACCTCGCTGCGGCCCCGGTAGCCCTCCAGGGCGGTGAGCACCTCCTGATTGGAGCCGGTGATGGCGATGAACTTCAGGATCTCCTCCGCCTTGCCGGCGTCCACGCCGCCTTCGATCAGCAGCTCCCGGACCTTATCGGGGCCGATCTTGTCCAGCTTGTCCACCGTGCGCATCACATCGCCGGACTGCTCGGTGAGGCCCAGCATGGAGTAGAAGCCGTTGAGGATCTTCCGGTTGTTTACCCGGATCTGGAAGCGCTTCAAGCCCAGGGCGGTGAAGGCGCGGTAGATGATGGAGGGGATCTCCGCCTCGTTGGAGATGTCCAGCTTCCCGTCCCCGATGACGTCGATGTCCGCCTGATAGAACTCCCGGAAGCGGCCCCGCTGGGCCCGCTCGCCCCGGTAGACCTTGCCGATCTGGAAGCGGCGGAAGGGGAAGGTGAGGTGACCGTAATTCTGGGCCACATACTTGGCCAGGGGCACCGTCAGGTCGAAGCGGAGGGACAGGTCGGTGTCCCCCTTCATAAAGCGGTAGATCTGCTTCTCCGTCTCGCCGCCGCCCTTGGCCAGCAGGACCTCGCTGGCCTCGATGAGGGGGGTGTCCAGGGGGGTGAAGCCGTAGAGACCGTAGGTGCGGCGGAGGATCTCCACCATCCGGTCAAACTGGGCCTGCCGGGCGGGGAGCAGCTCCATAAAGCCGGACAGGGTGCGGGGCTGTACTTTACTCATGGGTATCAAAATCCTTTCTTTGGAGTTCTTTCTGGGAGGATCCCACCCTGCGGGGCGGGGGAGGGCGTTCCTTCCTGCTCGCACAGAAAGGAAACAAAGAAGCGCTGGGGAGATCTGCCTGGGGGCTGGGCGCTTCCATCCGGCGGGTAAAATCTCCGGAGGCGGAGCGAAGCTTTGCATAAAGCTTTTTTGTCTACTTTTTTTCTCTGAAAAAAGTAGACGCTCTCGTCCCGGGATTGGGACGAGAGCGTCTGAAAACGCTTCGTGGTGCCACCCAATTTCAGAACGGCGGAGCCGTTCCCTTTGGTCCCCGTGGTGCGGCGGGGCGGCCGCGCCTGTCTCCAGGCCCGCTGCTGGCGCTGTCTTGGCCGGTCCCTGTGCCGTGGAGCCCTTTCAGCCGTGGGGCCCTTCTCTGTCCGGCGGTGCTCCGGTTACTCATGCGCCGTCATGGCGGTGAATAAAGCTATGCTATCCCATTTTTGGGAAAAAGTCAAGGAAAATACCGGGTCTTACAGGGCAAAGGGTACCCGGTTGGGGTTCATGCCGATGCGCCAGTCCAGGTCGCCCCGGGCCAGACCATGGATGAGCATTTCCGCCGTGGCTACGTTGGTGGCCATAGGAACCGAGTGCTGGTCACACAGGCGGGTGATATACATGACGTTGTCATCCATGTCGGTGTCCTGGGGGTAGTTGAAGAAGAGGACCATATCGATTTCGTTGTAAATGATGCGCTGGCCGATCTGCTCGATGCCCCCGTGCTCGTGGGAGAGGAACAGATTGACGGGCAGGCCGGTAGCCTCCGCCACCATTCGGCCAGTGGCGTTGGTGGCGCATAGAGTGTGCTTGGACAGCAGTCCGCAGTATGCGGTGCAGAACTGGACCATCAGCTCCTGCTTGCGGTTGTGACACATGATAGCAATATTCATGGCGGCGTTTACCTCCTTTTATGCAGTTGAGCGTTACCGGATCCGCATCACAGGGACCCGGTAGCCCTCCAGGCGTTTGGCGATATTCAAACAGGCGTTGGCGGCGCCCTGGCGGCCCTCCAGGATCAGGGGGCGCCCCAGATTGGCGGCCAGGATGACCCGGCGGTCCTCCGGAATGACCCCGATGAGAGGGAGTCCGGCGGCGTCCATGGCGTCGTCGATGGTGGTGCGCAGCTGCCGGAGCAGCCTGGGCTGGATGCGGTTCATGACCAGATGGACCTGACGGATCCGGTACAGCTCCTCCACCGTCCGCTGGGCGTCCCGCAGGGAGGAGGCGTCGTTGGTAGCCACCACCAGAGCCCGATCCGCCCCGCAGACGGCCAGCTGGAAGCCGGGGCCAAGTCCGGCGGGGGAGTCGATCATAATATAGTCGTAGCGGTCCCGGGCGGTGCGCAGCAGAGCCCGGATCCGGGCGGCCGTTACGTCGGGGGACAGGGACATGGGGGCGGTCAGCAGGGATAGGTTGGGCAGGTCCGGATGGGTCACTGCCGCACGGGCCAGGGGACAGCGCCCCTCGGCCACGTCGGAGAAGTCCATCAGTGCCCGGTCGCTGAGGCCCAGGGAGATGTCCAGATTCCGCAGGCCGATGTCCATATCGATGCACAGCACCCGCTTACCCAGCCGGGCCAGACAGGAGGCGACCCCGCCGGTGACTGAGGTCTTGCCCGTCCCACCCTTTCCAGAGGTGACGGCAATGACAATTCCCATGGAATTCCTCCTATCTCACCAAAATAAGTCTATCACAAATCTTGGGTTCGTCAATGTTTTTTTTGTAATATGGTGTGAATTTTCTGTGTATTTTGTGTTTGAATTTGAAGTGTGGGCCGGATATGGGACAGAACGCGTCCTTACAGCGGAGCCTTCTGGATCTTGGCCCACCGGCGGGGATACCCCTTCAGGGTGGGGGCCACCTTTCGGATGGGAATGACCCGGTGGGTGACGCCGGCGCCGGGGATGGCATAGTCAAAGGGCTCCTCCACACGGCCGCCCAACAGCTTGATGCAGTGGGCGGCGTCCTCCAGCTCCTGGCCGCTGTCGGTGGACTTCATGGCCAGGAACAGCCCGCCCACCTTGACATAGGGCAGGCACAGCTCGCACAGCAGGCGCAGGTCGGCCACTGCCCGGGCGGTGGCGAAGTCGAAGCTGTCCCGGAAGCCCTTGACCAGGGCCTGCTCCTCGGCCCGGGCGTGGATGGCCCGGATGTTCTCAAGAGCAAGCTGGGCGCACACCTGCCCCAGCCAGTCCACCCGCTTGTTCAGGCTGTCCAGCAGGGTGACCTGGAGGGATGGGACCAGGATTTTCAGAGGAATGCCGGGAAAGCCGGCTCCGGTGCCCACGTCGATGAGGGTCTTGTCCTGAAAGTCCGCCCCCTTGAGCAGAGCGGCGCTGTCCAGCATGTGGAGCTGGGCCACCCGTTCCGGCTCTGTGATGGCGGTGAGGTTCATCACCTGATTTTTTTCCAGCAGCAGCCGTCCATACTCTGCCAGCTGCGCCGGAGCGGGGGCGGGCGTCTGGGAGAGGAGGTCCATCGCCTCCAGGCCGTTCCGAATCAGTTGTTCCATATCATATCCTCCCGGGCGGTCATACGCCAAAGACAACGCCGAAATTGGACAGCAGGCCCACAAGCCCCATGGGCAGAGAGACCAGGGCGGCGGCCCAGCACAGCAGGACCAGCAGCCAGGCCGCCCCCTTTTTGGGCCGTCCGGTGCTCCTCCAGCTGACCAGAGACAGGGCGCCCAGTCCGATCAGGCCGGGGACGGCCAGCAGGGGTCCCAGATTGCCCAGCATAGAGCCGGTATAGAAGTAGTAGGTCGTCAGGGCCAGAAACAGCAGGGCATAGGCCAGGCCGATCCAGGCCAGGGTACGCTTCACCGGGGAGGCGGGAATATAGCCCTTCTCCTCCTGGAGCGTCTCGTCAGGTCTTTCCTTGGACATCGTGCGCCTCCTTCAGCAGGTCGCGGATCTCGGTCAGCAGCTTCTCCTCGGCGCTGGGCTCGGGGGGAGCAGGCTCCGGGGCGGGCTCCTCCGCCTTGCGGTGGAGCCTGTTGATGGCCTTAATCATACAGAAAATGACAAAGGCGATGATGAGAAAGTCCAGCACCACAGCGATCAGGTTGCCGAAGTTGATGGCGACCTCGGGGGTCTGCACCTCACCGGCGGCGGTGACCACAGCCTCCTGGAGCACCAGCTTCCACTGGGAGAAGTCGATTCCGTTGGTGAGCACTGAGACCACAGGCATGATGATGTCGTTGACCAGGGAGGTGGTGATCTTGCCGAAGGCGCCGCCGATGACCACGCCCACGGCCATATCCAGCACATTGCCCCGCATGGCAAAGGCCTTAAATTCATCCATAAATTTTTTCATGGTAAGGTCCTCTAAATTTTAAAGTTTGAGGGTGAGGGGACGCCGCACCTGAGAAAGCACCCACTGCCAGGACATAGCGCCTAAAAAGGTGAGGGAGTAGACGGTGACCACCCGCAGCAGGAACTGGACAGACACCCGCCCGATCCCCAGCCGCCAGGCCAGGTCGTTGAACCAGGTGATGACCAGGGAGTGGTACAGATAGACCAGAAAGCTGGCCCGGTCCATCCGCCGGGCCAGGGGGGACAGAGTGAACGGATGGTGCACCGCTACGGCGAACAGGGCGGGGATGGCGGTGAGCTGGTACAGGGTGTGGATCATTTCCAGGAAGGGCACGCTCTGTCCGCTCACAAAGAATTTCCAGCTGAAAAACAGGTCGGCCCCGGCGAAGAACAGGGCGCAGGCAGTCAGAAGGGGACGGTTCCGGTCCAGCAGCTCCAGAAAGCGGGGATAGTTCTGTCCGGCGCAGCAGCCCCCCACATAGTACACCAGATAGGTGGTAAACAGCCGGTCGTTGTAGGCAAAGTGTGCACCCGGGATCAGCAGGCCCAGGATCTCGTTGCAGTACAGAGCGCTGAGCCAGGTGATCCCCAGGGAGATGGGGAGCAGGACCGATGGCGACCACCGGCGGGGCAGCCACCGGAACAGGGGGACCAGCAGCACGAACTGGGCCAGGGCGATGACAAAGTAGAAGGGGGCGGACAGGTCGCCCCGGATCGCATACCCCGCCAGCTCCCCCAGAGAGAAGGGGAAATAGCCGCGGCCCACGAAGTAGACATAGTAGACGGCCACTGCCAGCAGATAGGGCAGGAAGATGGCCTTCACCCGCTTGGCCCAGTACCGCCTCAGCGGGGGAGGAGGGGAGCCGGTGCTGTTCAGAGTAAGTTTTACACCGCTGAGAAAGAAAAAGCCGGAGACTGAGACGAAGCTGAGGCGCTGAAGGGAGATCATCAGGCCGTACTGCCAGCTGCTGTGGTCCAGCACGGTGATAGGATGTCCGGAGCAGTGGCTCCACAGGACCATGAAGCAGAAAAGCAGATTCAGCGCTGTGAGTTCCTCCCGTCGTTTTTGGACGGACATGGGCCGTCCCTCCTTTCCAGAAAAAACAGCATCTCAAACCTCTTGGGGCTCAAGGGATTTGAGCGTTTTCCGTTTTGGAGCGTTTTGGAGCGGGCAAAATGACCCAGAGCTGGTGCGGGAGAGCCGCAGTTGGCTGGAGAGCGGTAAAACGATTTGTATTATTGCGTAGAAAAATTTTGTTTTGTATAAAATGAGACCTGGAGCCCCGAAACATAGCAGGGGAGGGGAGGGGGGCAGGCGCCGCCCCGCCCCGCCGCCTGGAGCTTACTTCTTGGGGAGCAGGACCTCCATACCGCCCACGTAGGGACGCAGAGCGGCGGGGATCTTCACACTGCCGTCGGCCTGGAGGTTGTTCTCCAGGAAGGCGATGAGCATACGGGGAGGGGCCACCACGGTGTTGTTCAGGGTGTGAGGCAGATACATCTTGCCGTCGCTGCCTTTGACGCGCATCTTCAGTCGGCGGGCTTGGGCGTCGCCCAGGTTGGAGCAGGAGCAGACCTCGAAGTACTTCTTCTGACGGGGGGACCAGGCCTCGATGTCACAGGACTTCACCTTCAGGTCGGCCAGATCGCCGGAGCAGCACTCCAACTGGCGCACCGGAATGTCCAGGGAGCGGAACAGCGCCACAGAGTACTGCCACATCTGCTCATACCACTTCATGGAGTCCTCGGGCTTGCAGACCACGATCATCTCCTGCTTCTCGAACTGGTGGATGCGGTAGACGCCGCGCTCCTCGATGCCGTGGGCGCCCTTCTCCTTCCGGAAGCAGGGGGAGTAGGAGGTGAGGGTCTGGGGCAGGCTGTCCTCCGGAATGATCTGGTCGATGAATTTGCCGATCATGGAGTGCTCGGAGGTACCGATGAGATACAGGTCCTCTCCCTCGATCTTGTACATCATGGCGTCCATCTCAGTCTGGGACATGACGCCCTCCACCACGTTGCCGTGGATCATAAAGGGCGGGATGCAGAAGATGAAGCCCTTGCCGATCATAAAGTCCCGGGCGTAGGCCAGCACGCCCTCATGGACGCGGGCGATGTCCCCCATGAGGTAGTAAAAGCCGTTGCCGGACACGCGGCCGGCGGCGTCCATGTCGATGCCGTTGAAGGACTCCATGATCTGGGTGTGGTAGGGGATCTCAAAGTCGGGGACCACCGGCTCACCGAAGCGCTGGACCTCCACATTGCAGCTGTCATCCGGGCCGATGGGCACGGAGGGGTCGATGATGTTGGGGATCTGAAGCATGATCTTGCGGATCTTCTGGGCCAGCTCGCCCTCCTTGACCTCCAGCTCAGAGAGGCGGTCGGCGTTGGCCTTCACCTTGGCCTTGGCCGCCTCGGCCTCCGCCAGCTTGGAGGGGTCCTTCTTGGCCTGTCCCATGAGCATACCCACCTGCTTGCTCAGGGTGTTGCGGGCGGAGCGGAGCTCCTGGGCCTCCGCCATGACGGCGCGGTTCTCGCTGTCCAGGGCGATGACCTCATCCACCAGGGGCAGCTTCTGCTCCTGGAACTTCTTTTTGATGTTCTCCTTGACGGCTTCGGGATTCTCCCGGATGAATTTGATGTCCAGCATAGCGGAACACTCCTTTAAATATAATAGATATGATAACAGATCATAGCTGCGGGATGGGTTGGAGAGGCGTGGGGGAGGGGGGAGGCGGCGTTTGTGCCGCCTGTTTCACGTGAAACAGGCGGGCGGCCTCAGTACAGGGCCTCCCGGATCTCCTGATAGCGGAGGGCCGGGGAGAAGCGGCCGTTGTCGGTGACGCTCTCCTGGGGAAGGCTTTCCGCCAGACCGCTGGCCTCCAGGGATTGGATCAGCTCCCGGCACAGAGAATGGCGGCCCAGGACGTAGGCCTCGTCGATCTGCCAGAACCAGTCCATGGCCTGCCGGGTCTGCTCCGCCTGCTCCAGCGCTGTGGTTTGAGCGCTGTCCTGGCGCTCCAGCTCGTCCACCTGGTCTTCCAGACGGTCGATCTCCTGAAGCAGGGCCTGATTTTCCTCATAGATGTCCTGGACGGACTGCATATTGGAGAGGGACTCCCGCAGACCGGATACCGACTGGTTGAGGCTGTCCACCACCTCCTCATTCTGCCGCCGGTCCATGAGGTAGGTCATCAGCATCAGCAGAAAGGCGGCGGCAAAGAGGATGGCGATGTAGTGGACCACAGAGCGCTGCCGTTTCTCCTGGGTAGGAGGGGGGACATAGGCGGGGGGCTTTTCCGGCGCCTTCTCCTCCGGCTGCCCCTTGGGGGCGGGGGAGGGATGTTTGGGATCGCTCACAGCGGGTCTCCCTCCTCTCCGTGCAGGGTATTCAGCAGGGACAGCAGGGCCTCCAGGTCCTCGTTGTTGTAATACTCCAGCTGGACCCGGCCCTTCTTGCCGTGGTGGGAGATGGTGACCTTCCGGCCCAGCTGGCCGGAGAGGGACTTCTCCAGTTCGCCCAGGTAGAGGGCGATCTCATCGGCGGAGCCGCCCGGCTGCTTCTCTGCGGGCTGCTTTTGGAGGAGCTTCACCAGCTGCTCGGTCTGCCGGACAGAGAGGCCGCGGGATACCACCTGCTTGGCGGCCTCCCGCTGAAGCTCGACGGTGGGAGCGCCCAGAATGGCCCGGGCGTGGCCGGCGGAGAGGGTCCCATCCTCCACCAGGGTGAGCAGATCCTCCGGAAGAGCCAGCAGACGCAGGGTATTGGCAATGGCTGGGCGGGATTTTCCCATCCGCTCCGCTACCTGCTCCTGAGTGAGGCCGTATTCCTCCATCAGAGTCTGGAAGCCCCGGGCCTCCTCGGCGGGGTTCAGGTCCTCCCGCTGGAGGTTCTCGATCAGACCCAGCTCCATGACCTTTCGGTCATCCGCCTCAATGATGACAGCGGGGACCTCATCCAGACCGGCCTGCTTGGCGGCCCGCCAGCGGCGCTCCCCGGCGATGATCTGGTAGTAGCCGGAGGCCAGACGGCGGACGGTGAGGGGCTGGATGATGCCGTGGAGGCGGATCGAGTCGGCCAGATCGGCCAGGGCCTCCGGCTCAAAGCGCTTGCGGGGCTGGTTCAGGCCCGGCTCCACCTGGGAGATGGGGAGGGAGACGGAGCCCTCGCCTCCGGCGGTCAGGTCCGGGTCGCCCAGCAGGGCGTTGAGCCCCCGGCCCAGACCCATCTCTGTTTTTCGTTTCGCCATAGTACACTCCTTTTCCAAACGTGTGGAGTCAGAAGGGGGAGGGGAGAGCGCCGCCTCCGTCCCTCCGGGCTCATTCATGCTGCGCGGAGATCTCCTCGGCCAGCATCCGATAGGCCTCGGCCCCGCGGGAGTAGGGGTCGTAGTCCAGCACGGGCATTCCGTGGCTGGGCGCCTCGGACAGACGGACGTTGCGGGGGATCACCGTGGCGTAGACCTGGCCGGGGAAGTGGCGCTTGACCTCCTCCGCCACCTGGAGGGACAGATTGGTGCGGCTGTCGAACATGGTCAGCAGCACCCCCTCGATGGACAGCTTTGGGTTGAGTCCCCGCTTGACCAGCCGGACTGTGGCCAGCAGGTCGCTGAGGCCCTCCAGGGCGTAGTACTCGCACTGCACCGGGACCAGCAGGGAGCCGGCGGCACACAGGGCGTTGACGGTGAGCATCTCCAGGGAGGGGGGGCAGTCGATGAAGATATAGTCGTAGCTGGGAGCCAACTGCTCCAGGGCGTTCTTCAGCAGGTGCTCCCGGTCTGGGATGGCGATCATTTCGATACTGGCCCCGGCCAGAGCCTTGTTGGAGGGGAGCACATCCCCGTATTTTGTGGAGACCACCGCTTTTTGGGGCTCCGCGCCGTTGATCAGCACATCGTATACATTGGGGGAGGCGGTGTTCTTGTCCACGCCCATGCCGGATGTGGCGTTGGCCTGGGCGTCAAAGTCGCACAGAAGCACGCGCTTTCCCAGGGCGCGGAGGGCGGCTGTGATGTTCACCGTCGTTGTGGTCTTGCCCACGCCGCCCTTCTGGTTGACGACGGCAATGATATTCGCCATAGAATACCTCCTGAACAGGGAAAATCCAGTTCGCCGCCTGATCCTGCCGCGGCGGAGGACGATCCATGCGCCGGAGTGGGATGAGGTGTGATACTAGACCTTTATTATATCAACCTGCCGCAGGGGTTGCAACTCTTTTACCTCTTTTTTTCGGCCTTGTTCCGGGAAACAGAGAGAAGTGCATTGTTTCACGTGAAACAGCCGCGGGAAAAAGGCGGGCCGCAGCCCGGCCCGCCCAAGGATCGATGAAATTGTTTCACGTGAAACATCAGTGGGAGACGCCCCGGGGGATGCGGATGGTGAGGCAGATCGCATCCTCATGGTCCTCGCGCTGACACCGGGCGTCCACTCCGGCGGAGCGCATGAGAGCCATTCCACGGTCCAGGGTGTTGAGAAACAGGCGGACGTCTTTGACCACAAAGGTCCGCCGGTGGCGGGGCGCTGGGGCCGCCTCCCGGGGTCGGAGAAGCTCTTGGACCAGTGCCTCTGTTTGGGATACTGTCAGTCTGCCCTCCAGAACAGCCTGGGCGGCCCGTGTCTGCAAAGCGGGGTCCTCCAGAGGGAGCAGGGCCCGGGCGTGGCGCTCCGTGGCCCCACCGTCACGTAGGGTTTCCAGGACGGCGGTGGGCAGCTTCAGCAGGCGGAGCTTGTTGGCCACCGCCGACTGGCTCTTTCCGATGCGCCGGGCGGCCTCCTCCTGAGAGAGGTGGTAGGTGGAGATCAGCTTCTCCAGGGCCAGTGCTTCCTCCCAAAAGTCCAGGTCCTTCCGCTGTAAGTTTTCCACCAGGGCCAGCAGAGAGGCGCGCTGGCTGTCGATCTGGAGGGAGAGGCAGGGGACCTCCTGAAGGCCGGCCAGCCGGGCGGCCCGGAGCCGGCGCTCTCCGGCCACCAGCTCCCAGCCGCCCTGGGCGGAGCGCCGGACGGTGAGGGGCTGGAGCAGACCGAGGGCCTGGATGGAGTGGGCCAGCTCGTCCAGCTCCTGTTGAGCGAAGACGCGGCGGGGCTGGTCCGGGTTGGGCGCAATGGCGTCTACTGGGAGAAATAAGATCCGGGTACTGTCGAAGTTCCCCTTTTTCCGAAGCAGCTGCATGAGAAAGACCTCCTTAATATCTATTGTGCCGGTCGAACAGATCCGATGTTTATAGTTTACCATATTTTGGAATATAAAAAGCCGAACAACGTCGAGGCCCACAAGAAATTTCCGGGGAAATCCGAAGGGGAGAAAAACTGATATTGCAGGAAATAAAGCCGGAAGATGCGCTGTATTTTGGGAGGGAAAGGGAATGACGCTGCGTGTGGCGTAGAAAAAACGGGAGAAAAATTGTGAAAAAGGAGAAAAAATAAGAAATAATAAAATATGAATTGAGAAAATCCTGGAAGATGTGTATACTGATAACAAGAGCAGAAATGCCGCTGTTTGCAAGTGTAAAAAAAGAAACGTGCGTTTCCGCTTCTGGAAGGAGTGTGTGATATGGAAAGTAAGAGGAAGCTTCCACTGGCATTTTGGATTTTTGTCGGTCTGCTGGTGGGCATCGCCGCCGGTATGGCGCTGATGAATATCAGCGTGGGCGGCATTGAGGGGAAAGACTTTGCCAAGGCGTACATCAAGCCCTGGGGAGACATTTTCCTGAATCTGCTGAAGTTTGTGGTGGTCCCCATTGTGCTGTTCTCCATCGCCGCCGGGGTGATCTCCATGAAGGACATCAGCAAGGTGGGCTCTATTGGACTGAAGACCATCGTATATTATATGTGCACCACCGCCTTCGCGGTGATCCTGGCCCTGATCCTGGCCAGCGTGGCCAAGGGGATGCACTGGTTCCCCCTGCTGGAGACCAGCGGGCTGAGCTATGAGGCCCCGGCAGGGCAGTCCTTTATGGATACCATCGTATCCATCTTCCCCTCCAACGCCGTACAGCCGCTGGCCAGCGCCACGATGCTCCAGGTCATCGTGATCTCCCTGTTTCTGGGCTTCGGCGTGCTGCTGGCCGGGGAGAAGGGACTTGCCACGGCGCAGATCATCGACAGCCTCAATGAGGTGTTCATCAAGATCATGGACGTCATCATCCGCCTGTCTCCCATTGGCGTGGCCTGCCTGATCTGCCCGGTGGTGGCGGAGAATGGGCCGAAGATCCTGAGCAGTCTGCTCACGGTGCTTCTGGTGGCCTATGGCGGGTATATCATCCACGCTGTGGTGGTCTACTCCTCCACAGTCAAGGTGCTGGCCGGTATTTCGCCCGTCCAGTTCTTCAAGGGGATGGCCCCGGCCATGATGATGGCGTTTTCCTCCGCCTCCTCGGTGGGGGCGCTGCCCTTCAATATGGAGTGTACCGAGCGGCTGGGGGCCCGGCGCGAGGTGTCCTCCTTTGTCCTGCCTCTGGGGGCCACCATCAACATGGACGGTACCGCCATCTACCAGGGGGTGTGCTCCGTGTTCATCGCCAGCTGCTTCGGCGTGGACCTGACGCTGGGCAATATGGTGACTATTGTACTCACCGCCACCTTGGCCTCCATCGGCACCGCCGGAGTTCCCGGCGCGGGGATGGTCATGCTGACCATGGTGCTCCAGAGCGTCAATATCCCCATCGAGGGCATCGCTCTGGTGGCGGGCATCGACCGCCTCTTCGACATGGGCCGGACCACCATCAACATCACGGGGGATGCGGCCTGCGCGCTGATCGTCTCCAAGCTGGAAGACCGGAAGGAAGCCCGCACCCGCGCCGTCCGGGGCTGACAGCGGCTCGGGATCTTTTTGACAGGCTGAGCCAGCCGGAGCAGGAGCTGCTCCGGCTGGCTCTTTGTTCTGTGTGTAAAGCAATTTACTTTACAGATTTAGGGGGTGGCGGCCGGAGGAAGGGGAAAAGGGGGGCGCCGGGCGTCCCGCGGCAAAAAAATTCCCACAAGAACGGGAAAAAGGGATTGCAGAACGGGAAAATATTTTGTAGAATAACACTGTATCGCCATCGACCGTGGCCCGTTCACTCCGGGCCACGCCGTTCTTTTCCGGGCGCTCCCCGGAACAGGCGGCCACATAAGAAAAGAGGAAGGGTGGAGGGAAAACGATGGAGCTGTTAAAAGAGCGGATCCGCAAGGACGGAAAGGTAAAGGGGACCGACGTGCTGAAGGTGGACAGCTTTTTGAACCACCAGATGGATGTGGAGTTGTTTGCCGAGATCGGCAAGGAATTCAAGCGGCGGTTTGCCGGCTGTGAGATCAACAAGATCCTGACCATCGAGGCCTCCGGTATCGGGATCGCCTGCGTGGCGGCCCAGTACTTCCACTGCCCGGTGATCTTCGCCAAAAAGACCCAGACCAAGAACATCGCCGGCGAGGTGTACACCTCCAAGGTGGAGTCCTTCACCCATGGCCGGGTATACGACATCATCGTGGCCAAGGAATTTTTGGGCCCCGGGGACAAGGTGCTGCTCATTGACGACTTCCTGGCCAACGGCGCGGCCCTGGAGGGCCTGGCCCAGCTGGTGAAGGACGCCGGGGCGGAGCTGGTAGGGGCCGGCATCGTCATCGAGAAGGCATTCCAGCCTGGCGGCGACCGCCTGCGGGCGAAGGGGCTGCGCATCGAGGCGCTGGCCCGCGTCCAGTCCATGAATGAGGAGACCGGCGTGACCTTTGCGGATGATTGAATCCGCGCTTTGAGGGATTAAGACCGCCCCAGGCGGTTTTAATAGAAGTAAGGATGAAACGAACGATTCAGAAGGAGGAACTTTGCATGAAGAAAAAGATTCTCGCACTTGTTATGGCCGCAGCCATGACCCTGGGCCTCACCGCCTGCGGCGGTGGGGACTCCAGCAGCGCCGGTTCCGCTGCCAGCACCGGCTCCCAGAGCGCCGGCTCCGCCAGCAATGTGAGCGCGTCCGACTTTAAGGTGGGCGCCATCTACATCAACAAGAAGAGCGATACCGCCGGCTACACCTATGCCCACCACACCGGCATCACCAAGGCCATGGAGGCCCTGGGCATGGATGTGGACAAGCAGCTGTTCATCGTGGACGAGGTCCCCGAGGATGACACCCAGGTGGGGGCCGCCGTGGACACCCTGGTGGGTGAGGGCTGCAACATCATCTTCGGGATCTCCTTCGGTTACCTGAACGAGATGGAGGTCAAGGCGGAGGAGTACCCCGACGTGATCTTCTCCCACGCCACCGGCTTCAAGAGCAATGAGACCAACTACAACAACTACTTTGGCCGCATCTATCAGGCCCGCTACCTGGCCGGCCTGGCCGCCGGTCTGAAGAGCCTGGAGACTGGCAACAACAACGTGGGCTATGTCTCCGCTTATGACACTGAGTATGCTGAGACCTGCTCCGGCATCAACGGCTTCACCCTGGGCGTGCAGGCCGTCAACCCCGAGGCTACTGTGTACGTCAAGGAGCTGGGCACCTGGACCGACGAGGTCAACGAGTACGCCTTTGCCGAGGAGCTCATCAACAGCTACGGCTGCGGCGTCATCGCCCAGCACTGTGACTCCGCCCAGCCCCAGCTGGCCGCGGAGAAGGCCGGCGTGTTCGGCTGCGGCTACAACTCCGACATGACCGCCGACGCCCCCAAGGCCCACCTGACCGCTGCAATGTGGAACTGGGACGTGTACTACAAGACCGCCATCGAGACCGCGATGTCCTGTGAGTCTGCCGACCAGTTCGTCACCGCCATGGGCGGCCCCGCCTACTACGGCGGCCTGAACGAGGGTATGGTGGATGTGTCTCCCCTCAGCGAGAACTGCGCCGCCGGTACTCAGGACGCCATTGACCAGGTCAAGGCCCTGATCGGCTCCGGCGAGTGGGACGTGTTCTCCGGCGTGAAGCTGAATGTCACCGTCACCGATGGCAAGGCTACCGTGGAGAAGGTGGACGCTCCCCTGATGACCAACGACGGCACTGAGATCATGGCCGCCGGCGGTCCCTCCGTGGAGGACAGCGTCATCACCGGCAGCATGAACTATCTGGTGGAGGGCGTGAAGAACGCCTGATCCCAGGGCAGCGCTTGACTGAATGACCCGCAAGACCGGGCCGGCCTACCGGCCGGTCCGGTCTTGGTAGCTTATGAAAAAGCCCTCCTGCAAGGAGTTCCGTCGCCTGGAGGCGACGGAATAAAATTGGATCCCGTCATTTTCGGGGGCGTGTACCTCGAAAATGACACTTCTCACGAAAGATTCCCCGACAATTTCACAAGAAATCGAGGGGAATCTTTCGTGCAATCCATCTCGAAAAAGTGGCGCGGCCACTTTTTCGACAGTCTCGCAAGACCGGGCCGGCCCTACCGGCCGGTCCGGTCTTGGTCTTTGCTCCCTGGGCCGGAGAACAGCCGGTCCGGGGAGGAGAGACGATACAAAGAGTAATATAAGGGTAAAATATTACTATTAGAATGACGACCAGAGAGGGAGCGTGGTTCCATGGCGGCGGAATACGCCATTGAAATGCGGGGCATCACCAAGACCTTCGGCAGTGTGGTGGCCAATAAAGATGTAAATCTCACCCTGCGAAAGGGGGAGATCCTGGCTCTGCTTGGAGAAAACGGCTCGGGCAAGACAACACTGATGAATATGCTGTCCGGCATCTACCAGCCGGACAGCGGAGAGATCCTGGTGGACGGAGTGCCGGTCTCCATCCGGTCTCCCCAGGAGGCCAAGGCCCTGGGGATCGGCATGGTCCACCAGCACTTCAAGCTGGTGGATGTGTTCACCGCCGCCGACAACATCTGGATGGGCCGGGAGAAGCCGGGCTTTGCCCTGAACCGGGGCCGTTATGACGAGATCCGGGAGATGGCCCAGCGGTTCGGCTTTGACATCGATCCACGGAAAAAGGTGGCCAATATGGCCGTTTCGGAGAAGCAGACCCTGGAGATCATCAAGGTGCTGTACTACGGAGCCAAGGTCATCATCCTGGACGAGCCCACCGCGGTGCTCACCGTCCAGGAGATCGACAAGCTGTTCTCCGTGCTGCGGAGGATGAAGGAGGACGGACACTCCATCATCATCATCACCCACAAGCTCAACGAGGTGATGGACATCTCCGACCGGGTGGCCATCCTGCGCAAGGGCGAGTATATCACCACCGTCAACACCGCCGAGACCAACGAGCAGGCCCTCACCGAGTGGATGGTGGGCCGGAAGATCGATTTGAACATCGAGCGGCCTGTGGTGGAAAAGACCCGGCCCCTGCTGGAGATCCGGGACCTGACCATCAAAAACGACGAGGGCGCGGTGGCCATCGACAAGGTGAGCTTCTATATCCGGGGCGGCGAGATCCTGGGCGTGGCGGGCATCGCCGGCTGCGGCCAGAAGGAGTTGTGCGAGGCCATTGCTGGCCTGCGCCCCATCCAGTCCGGCCTGATGATCCACAAGGGGGACAACATCGTGGGCCTGCCCCCCAAGGCGATCCTGGAGAAGGGCATCTCCATGTCCTTCATCCCGGAGGACCGGCTGGGCATGGGTCTGGCTCCCTCCATGTCCATCACGGACAACATGATCCTGAAAAACTACGGGGAGACCAAGGGACCCTTCGTGGACCGGAAGGCCGGCCGGGCCGCCGCCCAGCAGGTGATCGAGCAGCTGGGGGTGGTCACCCCCTCCACCGAAACGCCGGTGCGCCGGCTGTCCGGCGGCAACGTGCAGAAGGTGCTGCTGGGCCGGGAGATCAAGGCGGGGCCCAACGTCATCGTCACCGCCTACCCTGTCCGGGGCTTGGACATCAACTCGTCCTACGCAATTTATAACATCCTCAACCAGCAGAAGAAGGACGGCGTGGGCATTCTGTTTGTAGGCGAGGATCTGGATGTGATGCTGGCCCTATGTGATAAGATCATGGTACTCTGTCATGGAAAGGTCATGGGCGTGGTCCACGCCCACAAGACCTCCAAGGAGGAACTAGGTCTTATGATGACTGGCGCCCTGGACCTGACCTATAAGTACGAGGACAAGCCCGCCGGTATCGCCCGGGACACCAACATCAGCGCCCAGGAGCTGCTGGAGTTGGAGCAGCAGGAGAGCGGCAGCCAGGAAGGAGAGGACTGACCATGCGTTTCCATATCGTAAAGCGGGACAGCTGTCCTTTCTGGAAGAAGCTGTGCCTCTACCTGGCCGCAGTGGCCGGCGCCCTGGTGCTGGGCGGGCTGCTGCTGCTGGTCATGGGGGTGGACCCCATCGCTTATTACCAGCGGATGTTCACCATGGGCATGGTGGGCAACAAGATCGCCTATAAAACCTTTGAGAACTATTTGAAGGTGTTCGTCCCCCTGGTGCTCACCTCGGTGGCCCTGTCTCTGGCCTTCAAAATGCGCTTCTGGAACATCGGCGGAGAGGGACAGTTTATCCTGGGCGCGGTGGCCGCCGCCGCCGTGGCCCTTAAGCTGAAGGACAGCCTGCCCCAGGGGATGGTCCTGTTCCTCATGTGTCTGGCGGGTATGGCCGCCGCCGGCCTGTACGGCGCCCTGGCTGCGGTGCTGAAGGTGAAGTTCGGCACCAATGAGACCCTGATGACCCTGATGTTCAACTATGTGGCCCTGTATTTCCTCATCTTCCTTGGGGAGACTCAGGCGGAGTGGAACTTCTTCCTGGACACCTCTTCCGCACGGCCAGTGTTTTTTAACTTCGGGAAGGAAGTGGCTTTCCCAAGAATTATGATTGGCAAGTTCGGACTGAATGTGTGTGTCTTGCTCACCCTGCTGATCGGGGCGCTGGTTTACTGCTATCTAAAGTACTCCAAGCACGGATATGAGATCGCTGTGGTGGGAGACAGCGCTGGGACTGCACATTATGCTGGGATGAAGGTGAACACCATCGTCCTGCGCACCGTGTTCCTTTCGGCCTGCCTCATCGGGCTGGCCGCCGCCTTCAAGGTGGGGACGGTGGGGATCCTCTCCACCTCCTTCACCGACGATGTGGGATGGACGGGGGTCATTGTGGCCTGGCTGGCCCAGCTGAATACGGGGATCATTTTTGTGGTATCTGCATTGATCTCCATGCTTCAGCATGGTTCCACCGTGGCTGCGGCCACCTTTGCACAGGTGGATTCCAGCTTCGCGGATATGCTTCAGGGGGCCATCTTGTTCCTGGTGCTGGCCGCTGATTTCTTCATCCGCTTTCAAGTTGTCCGCGCGCAGAAGGGGGGCAGTGTCAATGGAAATGGATAAGCTCGGGGTGGTCACCACCTTTATCCACAACATTGTGGTCTATAACATCCCTCTGCTCTATGGCACGGTGGGGGAGATCATGGTGGAGAAGTCCGGCAGCCTGAATCTGGGCGTGGAAGGCATCATGGCTGTGGGAGCCATCTTCGGCTATATCGCCGGCTGCTACGCCAACAGCCTGGGGATCGGGATCCTGACCGCCTTCCTGATGGGGGCCTTGTGCGGACTTCTGTTCGCCGCCCTCACCGTGTCCCTCCAGGCCAACCAGAACATCACCGGCCTGACCCTGACCACCTTCGGTTTGGGGGTGTACTTCTTCGTGGGCAACGGCGTCAAGGCCGTCAGCTGGCCGGTGATGAACGACTATGAGAACATCAAAAACGGCTTTGCGGACCTGGCCATTCCCGGCCTGTCCCAGATCCCGGTGCTGGGCCGGGGCCTGTTCGACCACAATATTCTGGTCTATCTCGGCATCGTCATCGCCCTGGTCATGTGGTGGTACCTCAGCCGCAGCGCCCCCGGTCTGCGCCTGCGGGCGGTGGGGGAGAACCCCGGCGCCGCCGACTCGGTGGGCGTGAACGTGAAGCGGTATAAGTATATCCACATCTGCGTGGGCTGCGGCATCATGGGCATCGGCGGCTACTATATGGGCCTGAATATGTCCGGCTCCTTCAACAGCAGCTGCTGGATCAACGGCTATGGCTGGATCGCGGTGGCCCTGGTCATCTTTGCCAACTGGAACCCCGCGCTGGCGGTGCTGGGCACCTTCGTGTTCGGCTTCTTCAACACTCTGCGGGTGTCGGGCTCCAGCCTGGCCGCCGCCTTCCCGGAGGGGCTGGGCTGGCTGGCCGCCGTCCCCACCCAGCTGTACCAGGCGCTCCCCTTCCTGATCACTGCCATCGTGCTGGTGGTCTCCTCCATCCGGCAGAAGGGCAGCGGCCAGCCCGCCGCCCTGGGCCTGAACTACTTCCGGGAGGAGCGGTGAGCCTCCCACCCTATACGCTCCAACGGCCCCCGTCCGCCTGTGCGGACGGGGGCGTTTTTTCCCCTGGAAACGGGGGAGGGGAGGAAATTCTACTTGTAATTCCGGGGGAAATAGACTACAATATAACCTGTATCAATACACTCAGCGGCAGAAAACCGCTGATTGCTGTGGTGATCTACCCTATCCTCAGCGAAAGGAAGGTAATGACTTATGAAACTGCAAAACGATCTGGGCGAGATCCGCATCAGCAGCGAGGTGTTCACCGCCGTGACCGGCTGTGCGGCCACCAACTGCTACGGCGTAAAGGGCATGGCGGTCCGCTCCAAGACCGACGGCCTGGTCCATCTCCTCAAGCGGGAGTCCATGGCGAAGGGCGTCAAGGTATATTACAACGAGGACGGGACCGTCTCCATCGAGCTGCATATTATTGTGGAGAACGGGGTCAACCTGGTGGCGGTCTGCCGCTCCATTATGAGCGAGGTCCGCTATGTGGTCAGCAAGACCACCGGGGTGGAAGTGAAATCGGTGGACGTCTGTGTGGACTCCATGCGGTTTTAAGGACATTTGTAGAAAGGAATTTGGGCCGATATGAGACAAACCATTGACGCGGCGGCCTTTCAGCAGATGGTCATTCACGCCGCCGCCGCCATTCGCGCGGAAAAACAGCGCATCAACGATCTGAACGTGTTCCCCGTCCCGGACGGCGACACAGGCACCAATATGAGCCTGTCCATCGGGGCTGCCGCCACGGAGATGAAGAAGCAGTCCTTCGACACCGTGGGCAAGGCCGCCCAGGCCACCGCCTCCGCACTGCTGCGGGGGGCCCGGGGCAACTCCGGCGTCATCCTGTCCCTGCTGTTCCGTGGCTTTGCCAAGGCCATCAAGGAGCGGGAGACGATGGACGGACGGGATCTGGCCATCGCCCTGGACTTCGGCGTGGCCGCCGCCTATAAGGCGGTGATGAAGCCCGCCGAGGGCACCATCCTCACCGTGTCCCGCCTGGCCGCCGCCCGGGCCGCCGGCGCTGCCCGGGAGGACAACTGCTTCGAGACGGTTCTGGAGGCCGCCATCCAGGAGGGCCAGCTGGCCCTGGCCGACACGGTGAACCAGAACCCGGTGCTGAAAAAGGCCGGCGTGGTGGACGCCGGCGGCGCGGGCTTCCTGCTGATCCTCCAGGGGATGCTCAACGAGCTGCGGGGCGAGGAGATGCCTGCGGAGGAGGAGCCTGCCCAGGCCGAGAAGGCCGATTTCGGGGCCATCCCCGCCGAGGACATCACCTTCGCCTTCGACACGGTGTTCATCGTGCGCAAGCCCTCCCCCCACGTGAACCTGGAGCCCTTCCGCACCTACCTCAACGGGATCGGGAACAGTTTGGTCATCGGCGAGGATGACGAGGCGTTCAAGGTCCATGTCCATACCAACATCCCGGGCGCGGCCCTCACCGAGGCGCAGAAGTATGGCACGCTGGAGCTGGCCAAGATCGAGAATATGCGCACCCAGGCCGAGGACCTGGCGGCCGGGAGACACGTCCAGAGCACTGACGATCTGGACGCGGTGGAGCAGGAGCTGGAGCGGGGCGCGGCCATGCCGGAGGAGCCGGTAAAGGCGGCACCGGAGAAGAAGTACGGCTATGTGGCTGTATGTGCCGGTGCAGGGCTGGAGGCCGTGTTCAAGGACCTGGGCGTGGACGGCGTGATCTCCGGCGGCCAGACCATGAACCCCTCCACCGAGGATATTTTGAGAGAGATCGACCGCACCCCGGCGGAGATCGTCTTTGTCCTGCCCAACAACAAGAACATCATCATGGCGGCGGAGCAGTGCGTCCGCCTGTGTGAGGACAAGAAGGTAGTGGTCCTGCCCTCCAAGACCGTTCCCCAGGGCATCGCCGCCATGATGGCGGTGGATCCTGAGATGGAGCAGGGCGAGCTGACCGAGATGATGACCGAGGCTCTGGGCCGGGTCCGCACCGCCGAGATCACATACGCGGCCCGGGACTCCGACTTCGGCGGCTTTGCCATCAAGGAGGGGGATTACCTGGCCCTGCTGGAGCACCAGCTCTTTGGCACTGACCGGGATCTGGACGGCCTGATGGACCGCCTGGCCAAGTCGGACGCACTTCAGGAGGCGGAGTTTATCTCCCTGTTTTATGGGGAGGACGTCACCGAGGAGCAGGCCGGGAAGGCGGCGGAGCGGTTTACTGCCGCCTGCCCCAATGCAGAGGTGAGCGTGATGCCCGGCGGACAGCCTGTTTATTACTATATGATCTCCGCAGAATAAGCGGAGCGGCAAACGGAGGCCCGGATGGGCCTCCGTTTTTGCGCTCTGACAGGCGGGGCTTGCCCTCCTGCTGTCCGGTTTTGCTGTGATTTGCCGGAGATGTTGTAGGGGCGGGTCTCAGCCCCGCCCGCCCTTCGTGGACCATGACGTCCGTAGGGCGCGACGACTCGGCGCGCCGTATCTTGCAGGGTTTCGCCCTGCGGGGCGACCTCCTTTGCCCACGGCGGCAAAGGAGGCAAAACGCCGCCGGGGGAGACTCACATCGCCGTCGGGAACAGGTTCCCTCCGGCTCCAGTTCGTTCTCCCCCGGACCCCCGGAATTTACGGGAGCCCAATTCCAGGGGGCGACTGGTCACTGTCAGGCGCGGGATGGACAACGACTGCCCCAGCATCCGCGACGCTGCCGCTGCTGGCCCGAAATCAAGATGGGCTGGTATGCTGGACCAAACAGGCGCGCCTGATTGCTCAGGGTCTAATCTCTGCGGATGTGAACTGGCGGGCGGGTCAGGGACCCCCCCCTACGGGGCAATTTCGGTCATGGGCGATACGATGGCCGCCGCAGCCATGAAACCGATTCTGTATCGCCGCACGCTATGAAAGGTCCTGAAATCGCCGTAGGGGCGGCCCTCAGTGGCCGCCCGTCCGCGGCAGAGGAACGCTTTTCCTGCCATCCCGTAGGGGAGGGGCTTGCCCCTCCCGCCGGTTTTCGGAATTTCTTCGGCCGACGCTGGGTTTTCGCCCTGCGGGGCGGCGCGCCGGGTCGTCGCGCCCTACGGACGTTATGGTCCACGAAGGACGGGCGGTTACATGGGTCCGCCCCTACGGCGTTTCAGGCAAATCACGGGTACAACAGGAGGGGCTGAGAGACTTTGGGAGAAGCCGGGGGAGAGGGGGAGAAAGCAAAACAGCCAGAGACCCGCGCACACCGCGCAGATCTCTGGCTGTTCCGGTTTTATTTGTGAAAATAAAGTGAACGGAAGCTCAGATGCCGGAGTTTTCCGTTTCCTCCTGCCGCTCCAGATATTCCTCCATGACCTTGAGAATCAGGTTGGAGACGCTGCGGCGCTCCCGCTCCGCCTGTCGCTCCAGCCGGGCTTTGAACTGACTGGTCACACGCAGACTTACTTGTGTATCGGTCTTCGCCATGAAGCATCCCCTTTCTTGCATAACATCATACAACATTGTTTTACGCATTTGTTGACAGTCTTTGTATTACTTTGATATACTAAACAAAAGCTATCATTGAGCAAAGGGGGAAGTTTTATGTATCTGACGGGAGGCATCCCGCCTCAGCCCATGGTCTACCGCTGCTCTGTGGATGAGGAGTGGCGGATCCAACTGCCTGTGGAGGTGCGGCAGGCTCTGAATGTGCGTCCCGAGCACCGGGTGGACCTGACAGTCAAGGGGAACAAGGTGGAGATGGCCCACGCCTGGCCCTGCTGCCAGCTGTGCGGGGGCGCGGAGAGGCTGCGCCGCCTCCGCCGGAGCGTCTTCCTGTGCGAGCCCTGCCTGAAGCAGCTCCGGGAACAGGAGCTGGACCGCCTGCCGCCCCTGCCGGAGGACGCGGGTCTGTGGGAGGGCTGAGGAGACTGGAAAAAAGATCACAAAACAGGTCTTTTTTCTTTGACAACGGGGAAAAATTGTGATATAGTTACCCAGCATGAATATGCACAGACGGCCCATCCGCTTCGTTGCGGGACACAGCCTGTCCAAATGGACGGGGCTTCACCCGCCCGCTACGCAGCCCTTTGGGCAGAATTTTTGAAAGGTGGAATTTCCCATGATCCGTAAGGACGAAAAGACGGCCGTGATCGAGGCCAACCGCACTCACCCCACTGACACCGGCTCCCCCGAGGTCCAGATTGCCATTCTGACCGCCCGCATCAACGAGCTGACCGAGCACCTGAAGGTCCACAAGCAGGACAACCACTCCCGCCGCGGCCTGCTGAAGATGGTCGGTAAGCGCCGCAAGATGCTGGACTATCTGATGGCCAAGGACATCGAGCGTTACCGTGCCATCATCGCCAAGCTGGGCATCCGTAAGTAAGGCGAAGCGCCCGAGCCGTCGTGAGCAGCGCGGATGGACTGGAGTGAGGGCGAGGACCCAAGAAGTTCCGATTTCTGGTCCGAGTCCGAGTCGGAGGGAAGCCGCGCGTCGCGTACAGGCGAGGCGTGATCACGATGTGACTCATAGGGCAGCGTTTTGGACGCTGCCCTATGTTCACATCTAAGAATCCCGTGGAATCTCTGAAGCGCCAGCGCTTTTTTAGCAGTTGAATATGGGCCCTCCTGCCTCTGCCTCCCCCTTGATGGGGGAGGCGGCCCGAAGGGCCGGAGGGGGTGATGCCCCCCTCAGTCAGCTTTCAGCTGCCAGCCCCCCGCGAGGGGGGAGCTGGAGAGGAGGACCTGTATTCAAGTGCTAAAAGGTGTTGTCCCGCTTCGGAAAACCAAATTTTCTAATAAGGAGGACAACCCATGTCAACCATCATCAAGCACAAGCAGTTCAACAACTTCAAGAGCTGGACCATGGATCTGTGCGGCCGCCCCCTGACCATCGAGGTGGGCAAGGTGGCCGAGCTGGCCAGCGCCAGCGCCATGGTCAAGTACGGCGACACCACCGTCATGGTGGCCGTCACTGTCTCCCCCCGTCCCCGGGACGGCATCGACTTCTTCCCCCTGTCTGTGGAATTTGAGGAGAAGCTGTACGCCGTGGGCCGCATCCCCGGCAGCTTCATGCGCCGCGAGGGCCGCCCCTCTCTGCCCGCCGTGCTGGCCAGCCGCCTGATCGACCGGCCCATGCGCCCCCTGTTCCCCTATGACTTCCGCAATGACGTGTGCATCCAGTGTACCGTGATGAGCGTGGACTACGACTGCTCCCCCGAGGTGGCCGCCATGATCGGCGCCTCCGCCTGTGTGAGCTACTCTGAGATCCCCTTCGCCGGCCCCATCGGCTGCCTGGAGGTGGGCTACTGCGACGGTGAGATCGTCCTCAACCCCAACCAGGAGCAGCGCAAGACCAGCCGCATGGATGTGACTGTGGCTGCCACCGCTGAGAAGGTGGTCATGATCGAGGCCGGCGCCGATGAGATCCCCGACGAGATCATGTATGCCGGTATCGTGAAGGCTCACGAGGAGATCAAGAAGCAGGTGGCCTTCATCAACCAGATCGTCGCCGAGATCGGCAAGCCCAAGATGGAGTACGACCACGCCCAGTTCAACCAGGAGCTGTTCGACAAGATTGTGGTCGACTTCATGGACGAGGCCAAGGCTGCCATGGATACCGATGACAAGAACGTCCGGGAGACCCGGTGGAACGCCATGATCGACCACTGGCACGAGAAGTATCTGGAGGAGTATCCGGATATGGACCAGTACCTGGAGGAGTTCACCTATAAGTTCCAGAAGAAGATCGTCAAGGCCTGGCTGCTGGAGGGCCACCGCGTGGACGGCCGCGCCAAGAACGAGATCCGTCCCCTGGCCGCCGAGGTTGGCGTGCTGCCCCGGGTCCACGGCTCCGGCCTGTTCACCCGCGGTCAGACCCAGGTGCTCAGCGTCTGCACCCTGAACACCCTGGCTGCCTGCCAGAAGCTGGACACCATCTGGGAAGAGGAAGAGAAGCGGTATATGCACCACTACAACTTCCCCCCCTACTCTGTGGGCGAGGCCCGCGCCCCCCGCTCCACCAACCGCCGGGAGTACGGCCACGGCGCCCTGGCTGAGCGCGCCCTGGTCCCCGTGCTGCCCTCTGTGGACGAGTTCCCCTATGCCATCCGCGTGGTCTCTGAGGTGCTGTCCTCCAACGGTTCTACCTCTCAGGGTTCCATCTGCGGCTCCACTCTGGCCCTCATGGATGCCGGTGTGCCCATCAAGGCCCCTGTGGCTGGCATTTCCTGCGGCCTGATCCAGGACGATGACGGCTCCTTCCAGACCTTCATCGACATCCAGGGCGTGGAGGACTTCCACGGCGAGATGGACTTCAAGGTGGCCGGCACCAAGGCCGGTATCACCGCCATCCAGATGGACCTGAAGAACGACGGCCTGACCCATGAGATCATCAAGGAGGCCCTGGAGATCACCAAGGACGCCCGGTATGCCATCCTGGACGAGGTCATGCTGCCCTGCATCTCCGCCCCCCGGACCGAGGTGAGCAAGTATGCTCCCAAGATGCTCACCATGAAGATCGACCCCGACAAGATCCGCGAGGTCATCGGCAAGGGCGGCTCCGTGATCCAGAAGATCACCGCCGAGTCCGGCGCGACGGTGGACATCGAGGACGACGGCACCATCCACATCGCCTCCCCCAACGCGGAGGCCTGCGACGCCGCCAAGAAGATGATCGACACCATCGTGTTCGTCCCCCAGGTGGGCGAGCTGTACTACGGCAAGGTGGTCCGCATCCTCCAGTTCGGCGCCTTCGTGGAGCTGGCCCCCGGCAAGGACGGCATGGTCCACATCTCCAAGCTGGCCGACCACCGTGTGGAGAAGGTGGAGGACGTGGTCAACATCGGCGACATGATCTGGGTCAAGGTCACCGAGATCGACGACAAGGGCCGCGTCAACCTGAGCTATAAGGACGCTGTCAAGGAGATCAAGGCCAAGAAGGCCGCCGGTGAGAGCGTCAAGTAAATACAAAGCCTGACCCCGCCCCGGCGGGGAACAGCGGGCCTCCGGCAAGTGTGCCGTGGGGGCCCGCTGTTTTATGTATGGGGAGGAGAGGAATCTGAAAATAGAATGGATGGGCAGGATGTTACAAAAATTTCATTGCATTTTCCGGTGCGATTGAGTATAATCAACCCAAGAGCGGAGATCAGGCGCCCTTGTGACGCCAATACACATTTTTGGAGGTAACACAGAATGAAAGAAGTCTATGTTGTCAACTGCTGCCGTACCGCCATCGGTTCCTTTGGCGGAAGCTTGAAGGACACCCCCGCCGCCGAGTTGGGTGCCGTTGTCATCAAGGAAGCTCTGAACCGCGCTGGTGTGAAGGCTGAGAATGTGGATGAGGTCATGTTTGGCTGCATCCTGACCGCTGGCCTGGGCCAGAATCCCGCCCGCCAGGCCGCTCTGAAGGCCGGTGTGCCCATCAGCGTGCCCGCCTACACCGTGGGCATGGTGTGCGGCTCCGGCATGAAGTCCGTCATCGAGGGCGCCCGCGCCATCCTCACCGGCGACGCCAACATCGTGGTGGCCGGCGGCACCGAGAATATGTCCGCCGCCCCCTATGCCATCCCTGCCGCCCGCTGGGGCGCCCGCATGGGTGACAACAAGATGGTGGACACCATGATCAAGGACGGCCTGTGGGACGCTTATAACAACTACCACATGGGCACCACCGCCGAGAATATCTGCGACGTGTGGGGCATCACCCGCGAGGAGCTGGACGAGTTTGCCGCCTCTTCCCAGAACAAGGCTGAGGCCGCTCTGAACTCCGGCCGCTTCAACGACGAGATCGTCCCCGTGATGATCAAGAAGAAGAAGGAGATGGTGGAGTTCAAGGTGGACGAGTTCCCCCGCGCCGGCGTGACCGCCGAGGGCATCTCCAAGCTGCGCGGCGCCTTCCCCGTAGGCCCCGAGGGCGTTGAGGAGGCCATCGAGCACACCTTCCCCGTCACTCAGGCTCATGAGGCCGACACCAAGAAGCACGTCCAGCGCGTCACCGCCGCCAACGCCTCCGGCATCAACGACGGCGCTGCCGCCATCATCCTGGCCTCCGGCGAGGCCGTGGAGAAGTACGGCCTGAAGCCCATGGCCAAGCTGGTCAGCTGGGGCCAGGGCGGCGTGGATCCCAAGATCATGGGCGTGGGTCCCGTGCCCGCCTCTCGTCAGGCCATGGAGAAGGCCGGCCTGAAGATCGAGGACATGGACCTGGTTGAGGCCAACGAGGCCTTTGCCGCCCAGTCCATCGCCGTGGCCCGTGAGCTGGGCTTCGACATGAGCAAGGTCAACGTCAACGGCGGCGCCATTGCCTTGGGTCATCCCGTGGGCGCTTCCGGCGCGCGCATCATCGTCACCCTGCTCCACGAGATGGCCAAGCGCCCCGAGGCCAAGAAGGGTCTGGCCACCCTGTGCATCGGCGGCGGCATGGGCGTTGCCACCATCTTTGAGAAGTGCTGAACCTGATTTGCTGAATCGGTTCCCGCCCCCTGCGGTAACGCAGGGGGCGGGTTTTTCTGTCCCCTGCGGGCTTGTTCTGGGAGTTGTCCACAGAATGGGACGAAATTGTGGAAAACATTTGAGCCTGTCCTTCTAAGCCGCTCCGCCGCCGCATACAGTGGGGGAGAGGCACACAGGATAAGGAGGGACCGGCATGAGGGAGAGACGGCGGAGACGGGACAGGCTCCGGGTGGTCCGGCGGGGCGTGGGGCTGGGTCTGGCCCTGGTGACCCTGTGGGGCGTAGGGCTGACGGCGGACCTGTCCGGCGTGGGCGAAGCGGTGCGGGCCTGGTCCGCCGACTCCCAGGCGGTGGTGGGCTTGCTGGCGGAGCAGCTGGGGCAGGTCCCGGAGGAGACCGCCCTGGCGGGGATGGACGGTCTGGGACGGCTGATGGTGGAGCAGTCTGCCCTGCTGTCCGCCGGGCTGGGGGCGGTGGATGCCCTCCGACAGGAGCGGGAGGCAGATCAGATGCCTCCCCCTGCGGAGGAGCTTCCGGAGGTGGAGGACGACGATGACCAGATGGTCCCACAGCTCCAGCCGCCGGCGGAGCCGGACGACGTCCGGGAGATGACCGGCGTGGGCCGGGAGGGTGGACAGTATTTCAGCCGGAACGGGGTCTATCTGTACGACCGGACCAATAAGGGGCTGGACCCCTCGGTGTTTGACGCGGGGGCGGTCCACTTCGGCCTGGGGGAGGGGCCCCAGATCCTGATCCTGCACAGCCACGGCAGTGAGGCATACTCCCAAAACGACGGGGACCTCTATCAGGAGAGCGATGCCTACCGGACCACCGACTGCACCCACAACGTGGTCCGGGTGGGGGAGGCCATGGCGGAGGTGTTCCGCGGCCAGGGCTTCCAGGTGATCCACGACACCAATTTGTACGACTATCCCGCCTATAACGGCTCGTATGACAGGTCTAAGGCGGCGGTGCGGGACTGGCTGGCCAAGTATCCCACCATCCGGATCATCCTGGACGTCCACCGGGACGCCCTGGTGGGCAGCGACGGATCTATCTATAAGCTGGTCACCCAGGAGAATGGGAAAAAGACCGCCCAGGTCATGCTGGTGGTGGGTACCGACGGCGGCGGGGCGCAGCATCCGTACTGGATCGACAATCTGGCCCTGGCCGTCCGGTTCCAGGAGGAGCTGATCTCCGACTATGTGAGCCTGGCCCGGCCCATCGTACTGCGCAACAGCAGCTATAACCAACAGCTCTCCCCAGGCTACCTGCTGGTGGAGGTGGGGGGCCACGGGAACACCCTTACCGAGGCGGTGGACGGGGCCCGCCTCTTTGCCCAGAGCGTCAGCCAGGTGCTGAACACCATGTGGGTCAAATAATGCAGAAAAGTGACAGGTCCCGGGACGCCGCTCCAAAGCGCCCGGGACCTGTCACTGAAAAAGAGGATTAAAATGAAACGAACATGTCTCTTGCAAGGATCATCCTACCAGAGAGTTGTTACAAAAGGGACGAAAAAGTATTACATAACCTTTAAATTTTCCCGTGACTGGACTGATATTCCGCCGGAGGCTGGAGGGGAGCGCCCTTGACGGGGAGGAGAAAACCGGGTAAACTGAGAAACGATCCAACCAGCGCCCACCCCCTATCCCTCGGGACAGGGGGCATTGGTGCTTTTTGATTTCCATATCATGGGATATATTGGTACGAGGAGTGATATTTGATGGAGATACTCCGCTCTGTTTTGAGAGAGCTGCCGGAATTTCAACAGCTGCTGGCAGCGTTGGACGGCGGACAGTCCCCGGTGGCGGTGTCCGGACTGGCGGCGGTCCACCGGGCCCACTTCGCCGCCTGCCTGGGGCAGGAGAGCGGCCGCCCGGTGGTGATGGTGTGCGCCGACGAGGGGGAGGCGGAGCGGATGGCCCGGGACCTGTCCTTCCTCACAGGCGGGGAGGTCCCTGTGCTGGCCGCCCGGTCCTTTCTGTTCCATAACATCGCCACGGTCTCCCGACAGTGGGAGCACCGGCGTCTCCGCCTCCTCTACCGTCTGACCCGGGGGGAGATCCCCTGTCTGGTGGCCACTGTGGAGGCCCTGCTCCAGCGCACCCTCCCGCCGGAGGCGCTGGAGCGCGCCTGCGCGGTTTTGGAGGTGGGACAGACCGCTGATCTGGAGGAGCTGACCGCCCACCTGACGCAGGCGGGCTATGTCCGCTGCGAGCAGGTGGAGGGGCCGGGCCAGTTTGCCCTCCGGGGCGGCATCCTGGATGTGTACTCCCCAGCTATGGAGGCCCCGGTGCGGGCTGAGTTTTTCGGGGATGAGGTGGACGCTCTGGGGATCTTTGATCCGGGGACCCAGCGGCGGACGGCCAATGTGGAGAAGGCCGTGCTGCTCCCTGCGGCGGAGACCCTGCTCCATCTGGCCCCCGGCGGCCTGGCCGGCCTGTTGAAGCAGCTGGACCGGTGCTCCGCCGCCGCCGTCCGGGACGGCCTGGAGGAGCTGGCGGCCACCCTCCGGCAGGACCGGGAGGCCCTGGAGGAGGGGCGCTCCTTCCCGGCGGCCGACCGGTATCTCCCCCTGATCTATCCGGAGCTGGCCACCGCGGTGGACTATCTCCCCTATGACGCCTGCGTCCTCTTCTCGGAGAGCAGCCGGGTGGGGGAACGGGCCAAGACCTGGCAGTGGCAGCTGGAGGAGGACGTCAAGACCCTGCTGGAGCGGGGAGAGCTGGATGGGACCTGCGGGGCGCTGTCCCGCTCCTATGAGCAGCTGTGCCGCAGGCTGGAGGACTTCCCCTTCGCCTATCTGGACTCCTTCGCCCTGTCCGCTTATCCGGCGGCCCCCCGGTGTGTGCTGTCCCTGATGGCCAAGCAGCTGCCCTCCTTCGGGGCCAGCCTGGAGACCGCGGTGCAGGACCTGAGCCACCACCAGAGCGCCGGATTTTCCGTCCTGGTGCTGGTGTCCAGCGAGCAGCGGGCCCTGAACCTCCAGACCCTCCTCCGGGAGCAGAAGGTGAAGTCCGGGGTGGACTTCACCCTAAAAGCCCTGCCGCGGCCGGGACAGATCCTCCTCACTGTGGGCGGGCTGTCCGGGGGGATGGAGTATCCCGGGCTGAAGCTGGCGGTCATCACCGAGGGCCAGTCCGGCGGAGCCAAGAAGCGCCCCCGCCCGGTCAAAAAGGAGGCCACCAACCGGCAGAAGCTGAAGTCCTATGCGGATCTGTCCCCCGGGGATCTGGTGGTCCACGAGCACCACGGGGTAGGCCGGTATGTGGGCATGGTGAAGATGCCCGCCGACGGCATCGAGAAGGACTATGTGAAGATCGCCTACGCCGGGACGGACGTGCTGTATGTCCCCGCCACCCAGCTGGACCTGGTCTTCAAGTATATCGGCGGAGGAGAGGACGCCCAGGAGACGAAGAAGCTGTCCAAGCTGGGAGGCACGGACTGGGAGCGGGCCAAGACCAAGGCGAAAAAGGCGGTGGCCGACCTGGCCAAGGGGCTGATCCAGCTGTACGCCCAGCGCCAGCGCCAGCCCGGCTTTGCCTTCTCTCCGGACTCCCCGTGGCAGCGGGAGTTTGAGGAGCAGTTCGAGTACTCCGAGACCGATGACCAGCTGCGGTGCATCGGGGAGATCAAGCGGGACATGGAGCGCCCTGTGCCCATGGACCGGCTGCTGTGCGGCGATGTGGGATACGGCAAGACAGAGGTGGCCTTCCGGGCCATGATGAAATGCGTGCTGGACGGCAAACAGGCCGCCATTCTGGTGCCCACCACCGTTCTGGCCCGGCAGCACTATCTCACCGCCCTGCGCCGCTTTGCCCGGTATCCGGTGAACATCGACGTAGTCTCCCGCTTCCGCACCCCCGCCCAGATGAAGGAGACCCTGCGCCGGGTGGAGGAGGGGCGGGTGGACATCCTGATCGGCACCCACCGCCTGTTCAACAAAGATGTGCGGTTCAAGGACCTGGGCCTGCTGGTGGTGGACGAGGAGCAGCGCTTCGGCGTCCAGCACAAGGAGAAGCTGAAGGAGCGCTTTGCCCAGGTGGATGTGCTCACCCTGTCCGCCACCCCCATCCCACGCACCCTGAACATGGCCATGTCGGGCATCCGGGATATGTCCACCCTGGAGGAGCCGCCCGCCGACCGCCTGCCGGTGCAGACCTATGTGCTGGAGCACAACTGGCCGGTGCTGGCCGACGCCATGCGCCGGGAGCTGGAGCGGGGCGGACAGGTGTACTACCTCCACAACCGGGTGGAGACCATTGACCGCACCGCCGCCCGCATCGGACAGATGCTGGGGGAGGACGCGGCGGTGGGGGTGGCCCACGGCAAGATGAGCCAGGAGGCCATCGACGATGTGATGAGCCGCATGACCGACGGGGAGCTGAACGTGCTGGTGTGCACAACCATCATTGAGACGGGCATCGACCTGCCCAACGCCAACACCCTCATCATCGAGGACGCCGACCATCTGGGCCTGGCCCAGCTCCACCAGATCCGGGGCCGGGTGGGCCGGTCCAACCGCCGGGCCTTCGCCTATCTCACCTACCGCCGGGGGAAGGTGCTCACCGAGGTGGCCGCTAAGCGCCTGTCGGCCATCCGGGAGTTTGCGGAGTTCGGCTCCGGCTTCAAGATCGCCATGCGGGACCTGGAGATCCGGGGCGCGGGCAACGTGCTGGGCCCGGAGCAGAGCGGCTTCATGCTGTCGGTGGGCTATGATATGTATTTGAAGCTGCTGGAGGAGGCGGTGCTCACTCAGCAGGGCCAGCCGGTTCCCAAGCGCACCGAGTGCGCCGCCGATCTGGCGGTGGCCGCCTCCATCCCGGACCGGTATGTCCCCGCGCCGGAGCAGCGGATGGACCTGTACCGGCGCATTGCCGCCATCCGCAGTGAGGAGGAGGCGGATGACCTGGTGGATGAGCTCATCGACCGCTATGGCGAGCCGCCCCGGACGGTGAACAACCTGATCTCCGTGGCCCTGCTCCGGGCGGCGGCGGCAGAGGCGGACATCACCGACATCGCCCAGAAGAACGGGCAGCTGATCTTTACCCTGGAGCAGTTCCGGCTGGAGCCCTTCTCCCTGCTGTGCGGCGGGGAGCGCTACCGGAACCGCCTGCTCCTCATCCCGGGGGACGTGCCCCGGTTTACCCTCCGCCTGCGGAAGGGGGACGACCCGCTCCGCTGTGCCCAGAACCTGGTGGAGGACTATGCGCGGGCCTGCGGGGAGGCAGACTGAGAAAAAGTTCCACAATTTTGGGCCGGCGTGTGGAAAAACGCCCGCCCTGCGGGAAAGAGGAGGCTGTACCCATGGATCATAAGGACTATATGCGGCGGGCGCTGGAGCTGGCCGCCCAGGCCGGGGCGGAGGGCGACGTGCCCGTGGGCTGCGTCATCGTCCGGGACGGGGCGATCGTGGGGGAGGGGCGCAACCGCCGGGAGGAGAACGGCGACGCCACCGCCCACGCGGAGCTGGAGGCCATCCGGGACGCCTGCCGCCGCCTGGGCAGCTGGCGGCTCCACCGGTGTACCATGTACGTCACCCTGGAGCCCTGCCCCATGTGTGCCGGAGGGATCATCAACGCCCGGATGGATACGGTGCGCTATGGGACCCGGGACGACAAGGCGGGGGCCTGCGGCTCGGTGCTCAACCTGTTTGAGGAGCGCTTCAACCACCATCCCCGGCTGTACCGCGGCCCGCTGGAGCGCGAGTGCCAGGAGATCCTTCAGGACTTTTTCCAGGGCCTGCGGGAGGACGGGGCCGGGGAGAATGGATAAAGGAAAATGTTTAATCCTTTTGTAACAACTTGCGCTGGTTTTATTCATAAAAATCGGGTATCCTAAGGATGCAAGGCAAGAGCACAACTCTTTTTCATCTGAATCCTCCATCCTTTTTAGAACGCAGCCGGGAAAACCGGCTGCGTTCTCCTTTGTCCCGGAGCAGGGTAAAAAAGTGCGCCCCTGGGGGCGCACGGAGGGTTAGACCAGCAGATCGTAGATCAGGCGGACGGTAAGGATGGTCAGCACCACAAAGAACATGGGGCGGATGACCTTGGCCCCGCCCCGAAGGGCCAGGCCGGAGCCCACATACCCCCCGGCCAGGCCGCACAGGGCGGCGGGGATGCCCACGGCCCAGACCACCTCGCCCGCCAGGGCAAAGGTGACCAGGGAGGCGGCGTTGGAGGCGGCGTTGGCCGCCTTGGTGTTGCCGGAGGCGGTAAGCAGATCGAACTTGCAGAGGCTGGTATAGGCCAGCATGAGGAAGGTGCCCGCTCCGGGACCGAAAAATCCGTCGTAGCACCCCACCGCAAGGCCGATTGCCAGGGAGAGCAGGGAGAGGCGGAGCGGGGAGAACTGGCCGGAGCGGTCCTCCGTTCCGAAGTCCCGCTTTAAAAGGAGAAAGACGGCCATCACCGGAACGATGGCCAGCATGATGTAATAGAGGAACTGGTCCGGCAGGATGAGGTTCAGCTTGGCTCCCGCCCAGGCCCCCGCCAGGGCTCCGGCCGCGCCCCAGGCGGCGCTGGGCATCCGGATTTCTCCCCGGCGCCAGAAGCGGAAGGCGGAGAGCAGGGTGCCCCACACGTTGCCGCACTTGTTAGTGGCGGAGGCGGCGTGGGGGTCCAGTCCGGCCAGCAGATAGGCGGGGAGGGTGATCAGCCCGCCGCCGCCGGCCACGGCGTCCACGATGCCCCCCAGGAACACCAGGGGACACACGATCAGCAGGATGCGCAACAGGTCATTCCATTCCATTGACAACGCCCTCCTAGTTTCACAGGAGCAGATAAAATGCGTCCGGCAGGCCGGACGCGAACAGGAAATGTGGTGAGTTTTATTATTCTATCATACCGGAGGTGGAAAAGCTACCCGCTATTTCCACAAAATCCGGCAGAAACTCTCGTGGAACTCTTCGGCGCAAAAGCCTTGACGGTGTCCAGCGGGTTGCGTAAAATAAAAAGGAATGGATCAGGATCTGTAATGATAAGACAAAAGGAGTGAGGGCATGGCCAGACAGGGGTTTGATAACGACCAGTATCTGAAGCTCCAGTCCCAGCATATCCGGGAGCGTATCGCCCAGTTTGGGGGCAAGCTGTACCTGGAATTTGGAGGCAAGCTGTTTGATGACTTCCACGCCAGCCGGGTGCTGCCCGGGTTTGAGCCGGACAGCAAGATCCGGATGCTGGCACAGATGAAGGACAGCGCGGAGGTCATCATCGCCATCAATGCCGCCGACATTGAGAAAAATAAGGTGCGGGGGGACCTGGGCATCACATACGACAGCGACGTTCTCCGCCTCATCGACGCGTTTCGCTCCATGGAGCTGTATGTGGGCAGCGTGGTGGTCACCCAGTATTCCGGACAGCCCGCCGCCGACGCCTTCCAGACCCGGCTGGAGCAGCTGGGGATCCGGGTGTACCGCCACTATCCCATCGCGGGCTATCCTCACAACATCGCCCATATCGTCTCGGACGAGGGATTTGGCAGAAACCAGTATATCGAGACCAGCCGCCCTCTGGTGGTGGTCACCGCCCCCGGCCCCGGCAGCGGCAAAATGGCCACCTGCCTCAGCCAGCTCTACCACGAGCACAAGCGGGGCATCACCGCCGGCTATGCCAAGTTTGAGACCTTCCCCATCTGGAATCTGCCCCTGAAGCACCCGGTGAACCTGGCCTATGAGGCGGCCACCGCCGACCTGGATGACGTGAATATGATCGATCCCTTCCATCTCCAGGCCTACGGCGAGACCACGGTGAACTACAACCGGGATGTGGAGGTGTTCCCCGTTCTGGCGGCCATGTTTGAGCGGATCACCGGCGTCTGCCCCTATAAGTCCCCCACAGACATGGGGGTGAATATGGCGGGCAAGTGCATCTATGACGATGAGGCGGTGCAGGCCGCCGCCCGGCAGGAGATCATCCGCCGCTACTACGACGCCCTGTGTGAGCGCCGCCAGGGGAGAGGCTCCGACCATACGGTGTACAAGCTGGAACTGCTGATGCAGCAGGCGGGGGTCACCCCGGACATCCGGCCCGTGGTGGCCGCGGCCAACGAGGCCGCCCAGCGCACCGGCGAGCCCGCCATGGCCATCCAGCTCCCGGATGGAGAGCTGGTCATCGGTAAGACCTCTGAGCTGATGGGCTGCTCCGCCGCCGCCCTGCTCAACGCGCTGAAAGCCCTGTCCGGCGCGGGGGGACACGGTGTCCACCTGATCAAGCAGTCGGCCATTGAGCCCATCCAGACTGTCAAGGTGAAGTATCTGGGCTCCAATAACCCCCGGCTCCACAGCGATGAGGTGCTGGTGGCCCTGGCCGCCTCCGCCAATCTGGACGCCAAGGCTCTGGCCGCCCTGCGGTCCCTGGCCGCGCTGAACGGCTGTCAGGCCCACTGCTCTGTCATCCTCTCGCCTCCGGATGAGAGCACCTATAAAAAGCTGGGCCTTCAGCTCACCTGTGAGCCCCAGTACCAGACCAACAATTTGTACCACCGATAAGCGGCAATTTTATCAAAAGCACCACGACGCGCCCCTGGAGAAACGATTTCTTCCCCAGGGGCGCGTTTTTTGATGCAGGGGCGGATGAGCGAAAAAGCCTTGGTGATGAGGGCGGTCCATTTCCGTCGTAGGGGCGCACAGCGTGCGCCCGTCTTCCGTGGACCATGACGCCCGTAGGGCGCGGCGACTCGGCGCGCCGCCTTACAAGGTTTCACCCTTTTGGGCGAGTTCCTTTTTCCGCGGCGAAAAAGGAACCAAAACGCCGCCGGGGGAGACTCACATCGCCGTCAGGAACAGGTTCCCTCCGGCTCCAGCTCGTTCTCCCCCGGACCCCCGGAATTTACGGGAACCCAATTCTAGCAGCCTGCCGGTCACTGTCAGGCGCGGGAGAGGCAACGACTGCCCACGCAACCGCGCCGCTGCCGCTGCCGGTCTAAAATCAAGATGGCCTGGACGGCTGGAACAAACAGGCGCGCCTGATCGCTCAGGGTCTAATCTCTGCGGAGGGGAATCGGCGGGCGGATCCCAGATCCGCCCGCCTATTCTCTGCCGGGGAATGTTTCCCCGTTATCCCGTAGGGGAGGGGCTTGCCCCTCCCGCCGTATCTTGGGAATGGCCGTGGTTCGCCGTAGGGGCGCACAGCGTGCGCCCGCCTTCCGTGGACCATGACGCCCGTAGGGCGCGACGACTCGGCGCGCCGCCTCTCGGACCGTTCCGCAGAGGCGGCACAAGGCGGACTGGATCAGGGGATGATGATAAGGTGCTCGCTGGGTGGCAGTTCCAGCTCGCTGTGATAGGCAGATTCCACACAGGCGTCCAGATCCCAGGCATCCAGAAAGACCTGGTCAATGGCGGACAGGCTGCTCCCGTTTTCGCAGGCAGGCAGCGGCACAGAAACGGCCTGGCCGGATGGGTCGTACTGCACCGTCTCCATGACAGACGGTACGCCGTCGATCAGCGCGGTGGAAGATCCGGCGGTCAACTCCAGTGTGGTCCCGCGGTATACGGCAGTCAGAGAGCGCGAGACCGGGTCCCAGGAGAAGTCCGCTCCCAGCCCGCGGCAAAGAGAGGCCGCATCGGCGATGTAGGAGCGAGCTGTCCCGTGAAAAGGCTCCGGTATGATCTCAGTCCGGAAGGGGTACAGGCGGGCGTCCAGCTGGGCGGGGCGGGGAGCGGAGCCGTCTGTGGGAAATTCGGTATACCCATAGATCACAGACGCCACCTGTGAGAGGTCCAGCACAGTGCGGAACTGCTGTCCGCCGCTGGGGCTGAGCAGCTGTGCCCGGGTCAGAACGCTCCCATCTTTCATGCGCAGAAAGAGCGGAACGGTGTAGGTTTGGGGGCGTGTGTGTGCCGGAAGCCCCTCGACCTGGAGTTCCAGAGAGTAGGAGGTGGCGGAGAGGGTGAATTCCTTGAGAATGGCCTGCTGTCCGGTGATGGTATCGATGGTCACCGGCTCGTTTGGGGTGAGATGGATGGGTTCCAGCATGGTGTCCAGAGGGATGGACACGGCGTGATCCTCTCCCATGAAGTCCAGCCAAAGCAGGAGCGGACGGTCCTGTTTGCCCATGAAACCGTCGAAATTCAAATCGACCTGCCAGGTGCGGCTGGCGTCCGTCCGGGCGGGCAGCTCCTGGACGCCCATGCTGTGGGCGGTGATTTGGGCGGTATCAGAGGAGCCGGGGGAGGCGAGGGCCCAGCAAATGGTGTGGGGGCTGGCGATGCGCAGGTGCTCCAGCTCTGAGGCGGCCTGCTGATTCAGCGCCTCCACCGTCATCAGAATATAGAGGTTTTGGCCATCATACAGGCTGTTGTCCACCGTCAGGCGATAGCCCTCATGTTCCGCGCTGGGGATGGTTGTCTGGACATAGGGCTCCAAGCTGCCGGTATCCCCCTGGAAAAACAGGTCCAGCACCCCCGCCTGATAGGCGGCGGCAAAGGCTGCGCCGGTCATCAGGATCGCGGCGGCTGCGGCCGCGGCGGCGGTTTTCCACCTCCGTCCTGGGCGGCGGGGGGGCGATCCGGCCGTTTTCCCCTCCAGCACACTTATGATCCTTGCCTCGGCCTCGGGGGGGAGCGTGACCTGGTCCATGGCCCGATTAAACTCCTGTTTCATGGTATCCCTCCTGTTCCAGCTGTTCCTTCAGCTTTTTCCGGGCCCGATGGAGCCGGGAGGTAACGGTGCTCTGGCTCACCCGGAGCATCCCGGCGATCTCCCCGGTGGAGTACCCCTCGTAGTAGAAGAGATATATGACCGCCCGGTCCGTGGGCTTCAGCTTCCGGACGGCCTGGGCCACCGCCTCCACCCGGGGCGGGAGGACAGCTATGGCCTGGGCCTCCTCCAGGGGGACGGCGGCCCGGCGTTTCAGCCGCCGCCACAGGTCACGGCACTGGTTGGCGGTCACCTGGAGCAGCCACGCCTTTTCCTTTCCTGCCTCCAGCTCCGGCTGGGTCTCCAGATATTTGAGAAATACCGTTTGAGTCACATCCTCCGCGTCTGCAGGGGAGCCGGTAAAGGACAGGGCAAGGCGGTAGACCGGGTCCTTGTACCGGTGGAACAGGGCGGTCACATCCTCCATCCCGGCGGCCTCCTTTCTGTTTTCGTTCTTTGAGCGCTCTGCTGATAAAACGCTGTTTCAGAGCGAATTGTCACGGGGAACAGGGATTTTTGTGTGGGGTGCGTCACAGTCCCCGCGTCCCCGTAGGAGAGGGGCTTGCCCCTTCCGTTGTCCGGTTTTGCTGTGTTCTGCCTGAGACGTTGCAGGGGCGGGGCTCCTGACCCGCCCGCCCTCCGTGGACCATGACGCCCGTAGGGCGCGACGACTCGGCGCGCCGCCGCAGAGGGTTTCGCCCTGTGAGGCGAGTTTCTTTCACGGTTCCGACCAGCCGTGGCAGAGGGTGCGGGATCGGGGGTGCGCCGGACGAGGCCGTTCCGAAGACCGGCGGGAGGGGCAAGCCCCTCCCCTACGGGACAACAAGGAAAACGTCCCAAACAGGGGACGGGCGGCCCCATGTGGCCGCCCGCTGTTCCCTCATCCGCTTCATGGGAGAAGAATCATCCGTTCTCCTCGGGCGTGGGAGCCATGGACCGGGAGAGCTGCCACAGCCGGAGCAGGATGTAGGCACGGGCGCAGAAGCCGGCGGCGGCCGCCGCCAGCGTCAGCCAGGGGGCCCGGAGCAGCAGGTCCTGGAAGTAGAAGAGGGTGGTCAGCAGGACAGCCGCGGTCCGGGCGGAGCGCAGCTGCCGGGGGAGGGGCGCGCCGGGGAGCAGGGCCTCCGCCAGACCGGCCAGATCGGTGAACAGCTGAAAGTCGGCGTACATCCGGACCAGAGCGGCCAGAAGGGAGAGCGCGCCGGGGATATGAGGGGAGAGGCCGGGGAAAAACTGCTGAAGGGACCAGAGCCCCAGGGCCAGCCAGAAGGGGCCCAGCAGGCCCAGACTGGGCCGGTCGGCGGCCAGAGACCGGGTCCCGCGGGCCACCAGCCAGAAGCCGATACAGTTGGGGAGCAAGGGGAGCGTGAAGGAGAAGCCAAAGCGGAAATTCAGGTCAAAGTCCAGAAACAGGAGCAGTGTGCCCCAGAAAATGGACCGGAGGGCGGAAAAGCGGATGTGCTGACGGGTCATGGAAGGACCTCCTCTCGCTCCGGAGCGAGGGAGAAGCTCCCGCCGTCCGGCGTGGTGTACCGGGGGGTGAGGGGGACGGAGAAGGTCTCCCCCTGGGCGTTGGTCACACAGGCGGTAAAGCCGTCCGGGGCGGTGTACTGGCGCAGATCCCCCGTCCAGCAGTCGCGCCAGCCGCTGCCGCCGCCGCCCCCCTCATGGAACGTGATCTGTTCGCCGGCCTCCAGGGTATGAAATTCATACCACTGGTGGAAGGAGGCGCGGTTTTCCACGGCGGTCTCAGGCAGTGCTTGCGCGTTTGCATGATCATAGGTCGTGTGAATGTCCACAATGTCCGGGTCATTCCAGTATGGGACGATGTCCACCATGTAGGAGCGCTGCTGGCCGCAGGTGTTCTCCCGGGTGACCACCATCCCACTGTATAGGGCGGAAAAGCCGGGGAGACGGGGCATGGGGGCGGGGGAGAGGGCGTCATCCTCCTCCGTCTCCCCAATCGTGAAGGGGAAGGAGGACGGATCATGGAGGGTGCGGAGCCGCTCGCGGCCCAGGAAGCCGTCCCCGGTCTCCAGAATCTGGGCGGCGGATACCTCCAGACGCAGGCTGTCGGCCTCGCCGCTCCAGGTGACCGGGCCGCAGAGCGGAAGCTGCATATCATAAAAGCCGTTCTCCAGAAGGCCCTCCGTCTCCGCCAGCTTCTCCACTGTCCAGTACGGCCCGTCTGGCAGGAGGCGCACCGTGTGGCACAGGTACTCCACCGGCCAGGGGGCGCCGTCCTCCCGGGGGTAGACGTCCCCCACCTGCATCTCCTGATCCCGGAACCAGAACACCTGACACAGGAAGCCGCCGCGGCCGTCGGAGACCAGCCCCCGGAACACCGGGCCGGACCGCCACCAGCGGTGGAGCTGCTCCGGATGCTCCTCCGGCAGACGCAGGGCCTCACGGTACTGCTCCAGCGCCTGGGGCAGACCATCCTCCTGGACAGTTATCCCCCGGCAAAGAAGGGCCAGGGCGGGCTGGTGGAGGCGGTGGAGCATGGCTTTGCCATAGGCGTCCAGTGCCCCGGCCACGGTGGCGGCCCGGCTGCGCTCCGCTGTGGCCAGGATGCCGGGGACGCCGCAGCCCTGGGGGGATACCGTGACCGGATCGGTCTCCCCGCCCGGGGCGGGGCCTCCCACGGCCAGGGCCATGACCAGCGCCGCCCCCATACAGCCGGACACCAGGGCCATTCCCCGGGGAAAGCGCTTGAAGCGGGCGATGGCCTGGATGCGGGCCTGGATGGCCCGGGCCCCATTGGCCATGGTGGTGGCCCCTGGGACGCGCACCGTCCGACTGTCCGCCATGGACAGGAGGACCCGGCCGTAATCCCGGCGGTCCTCCCCCTCCAGACGCTCCAGAACACGCTGGTCGCACAGGGCCTCCCGGTCGTTGTCCACCTTGTCAAAGACCAGCCACAGAAGGGGATCACACCAGTGGAGACAGCGGAGGGCGGCGGTGAGCCACCCAGCCCACAGGTCCCGGTGCTTCAGGTGGAGAAGCTCATGCAGGATGACCTTTTCGTCCGGCTCCCAGCCCATAGGCAGGACCAGAGCGGGAGCAAAAAATCCCATCAGGAAGGGGCTTCGCTCCCAGCGGCACTCCACCACGCGCCGGGGGCGGGGCAGCTGGTACCGTTGGGCCACAGCGTCGATGGCCGCCCGCCGGGGGCCCTCCACCGGGACGCCCCGGGAGACCCGGAGGGACAGGCGCAGGGCGCACCCCAGGTACCACAGGGCCAGGCCCAGCGCCCCGGCCAGATAGAGGAGGAACAGCCAGTCGGTGAGGGACCGGGGGGCCTCCGCTGGGAGAAGGGGGATGGGGCCTTGGGGGAGGGAGAGTGTCCAGGGGGAGCTGTACGCGGAGTCCAGAGTCAGCTCTGCCCCAGCCCGGGCGGCCTCCAGCCAGGGCCACACATCCAGAACGGTGGACCGGCCCCACGCCCCCACGGGGATCAGCAGTCTCAGGACCAGCACCCCCCAGATTCCGTACTGCCACCGGGGGGAGAGCAGATTTCGGAAGATCCGCTGGAGCAGAAGGAGAAAGAGGGCGCACAGCCCGCCCGCCGCCGTCTGCTGAAGAAGCATCCAGATATTTTCCACCGGCTACACCTCCATCTCGTCCAGAAGGCGGCGCAGCTCCGCCCGCTCCTCCCGGTCCAGCTGGCCGGAGCGCACGAAGGCTGCCACCAGCCGCCCCGCCGAGCCGCCGTAGGCCCGGTCGGCCAGGGAGCGCTCCTCCTCCGCCACACAGAGCTCCCGGGAGCGGGCGGCAGAGTACCGCCGGGGGCTCTGGGTGTCGGCGGTCACAAGGTCCTTGGCCATCATCCGGGTCAAATAGGTGTGTACCGTGGTGCGGCTCCAGCCGGTGTCCTCCGCCAGCCGGGCCAGCACCTCCCCCAGCGTCTGGGGGCCGCCCTGCCACAGGGCCTCCATCACCTTCCACTCGCGGTCTGTCAGCCGGTCCATATCCATTCCTCCTACTGATGTAGTATCTAAGAATATACTACATCAGTAGAAGAAATGTGTCAAGCCATTTTGCTGGGCTCCGGAGCGGAAAACCAGGGATAAACACCGCCCGGGCGGCAGATACTACCGGGGAGAAGGGAGGGGACGCCATGGGCATTCTGGAGCCGGAGCGGACAGACGCCGGACCGCATCCCAGAAGGGAGCCCCGCTTTGACGGGCCGCTGACGCTGGAGGCCCTGGGGCAGGTGTTTGAGGGCTGTGCGGACTATATGGAGCGGAGGGTGTACCTCCACGGAGACCGGGCGCGCACGGTGACGGTGTGCTATCTGCTGGGGATGACCCGGAACGAGCGGCTGAGCGACTATATCCTCCGCCCTCTGGCCCAGGACCCCGCCCTCAGCCGGGCCCCGGAGGAGGAGCTGTTTTCCCTGCTCCAGTACGGGGCGCTGTACAACCTGGCGGCCAACCGGCGGACTGCTCTGGACGAGGTGGTCAACGACCTGATCCTGGGCAGCTGCGCCCTGTTTTTCCCCGGGCGGGCCGATGTGCTCACCCTGCCGGTGCCCACGGAGGAGAAGCGCTCCGTAGGGGAGCCGGAGAACGAGCCAGCCCTGAAGGGGGTGCGAGAGTCCTTCGTGGAGTCGATCCGCACCAACACCGCCATGGTCCGCCGGCATCTGAAGGCCCCGGAGCTGAAGATCCGGGAGCACATCGTGGGCCGCCGGTCCCGGACGCAGGTGGATGTGCTCTATCTGGAGGGGATCGCCGACCCGGAGACGGTGGAGCGGCTGCGCCGCCGGCTGGACAACATCGACATCGACGGGGTGGAGGCCGCGGGCAATCTGGAGGAATATCTGGTGGACCATCTGAACACCCCCTTTCCCACCATGCCCTACACCCAGCGGCCCGACCGCTTCTGCCAGGGGCTGCTGGAGGGCCGGGTGGGGCTGATGGCGGACGGGCTCCCCTTTGCCTGGCTGCTCCCCGGGACCATCGACCAGTTTTTCAAAACGGGGCAGGACCGGGCCTTCCACTGGATGACGGCCTCCATCCTCAACCTGGTGCGGTGGTTTTGTGCCCTGGTGACCGTGCTGCTGCCCGGACTATATATCGCGGTGGTCACCTTCCACCCGGAGGCCATCCCGGTGAAGCTGGCCCTGTCCATTGTGGCCGCAAAACAGGAGGTGCCCTTTTCCACCGTGTTCGAGGTGCTCATTATGCTCCTGGCCTTTGAGGTGCTCCAGGAAGCGGGACTGCGCCTCCCCAGCCCCATCGGGGCCACGGTGTCCATCCTGGGCGGGCTGGTGGTGGGCAATGCGGCGGTGGAGGCCCGCATCGTCTCCCCGGCGGTGCTCATCGCGGTGGCCATCGCGGGGGTGGCCGGGTATACCATGCCCAGCCAGGACTTTGCCGCCGCCCTGCGGCTGTGGCGCTTCCTGCTGGCCATCCTGGCCAGCGCCGCGGGGCTGTTCGGACTGGCGGCGGGCTGCGCGGGGCTGATCTATCACCTGGCCAGTCTGGAGACCTTCGGGGTGCCCTATCTGGCTCCCTTCACCGCCGGGGCGGGACAGCCCCGGGGACATCCCAACCTGTTGCGGCCTCCGCTGCCCCGGATGAAGTGGCGGGACGGGGCCAGACATACCGAAAACCGGAGGAATCAGCGATGAAGAAACGACTGGCCGCCGCAGTATTGGCCGTATCGGCGGCGCTGCTGGCGGGCTGCGGCAAGGCCGCCCTGCCCTATGCCCGGGAAATGGGGGACATGGCCCTGCTGCGCACCATGGGCGTGGACACCGGGGAGAAGGACGGGGATCTCCGGGTGACCGTCTCCACGGGGAGGCGGGCCGCGGGGCTCCAGGGGGAGGGGCAGCCGCCCCTGATCCTGTCGGCAGAGGGGGGATCCCTCAGCTCGGCCTGCCTGGCGATGCAGGGGCTCAGCGACAGCTATGTCTTTTATGGCTATGTGGACCAGCTGCTCCTGGGGGAGGGGCTGGCGCTGGAGGGGATCCAGACGGTGCTGGACTACTTTGCCCAGGATGTGGAGCTGGGTCTGGGCACGCAGCTGTGGCTGATCCGGGGGGATACCGCCCAGGGGGCCGTGCGGGCCGGAGAGGAGAACGGGGTGGACAGCCGCCTGTCCACCCTTCAGACGGACAGCGAGATGGGGGCGGCGGGCATCACCCGCACGGTGGGGGAGACGTCCGCCGCCCTTCTGGAGTGGGGAAGCGCCTACCTCCCCGCACTCCGCGCGGTAGAACAGGAGCGGGAGGGGGAGACCGCCCTGCTGGAAGCTGGGTACGGTGTGCTCCGGGACGGGCGTCTGGTGGGCTATCTGGACGGGGAGGGCGCCCGAGGGCTGGAACTGCTCACCGGGCGGACCGCGGCGGACATTTTGGAGATTGAGCTGCCCTCCGGCCGGACCGTAGTGCGGCTCACCGGGGCGGCGGTACAGTGGAGCCCGGAATTTCAGGGGAACGATCTAAAGAGGCTTCATCTCACCTGCCGGGTGACCGCCGCTCTGGCAGAGGGACGGCGGCAGCTGGAGGAGCAGGAACAGGAGCAGCTGCGCCGCGCCCTGGAGGCGCGGGAGGAAGAGAGGCTGCGGCGGGTGCTGGACCAGCTGCGCAGCTGGGGAACGGACTGCGCCGGAGTGGGCAGCCAGGTGAGCCGGGCGGATCCGGCCCGCTGGGAGAAGCTGGGGTCCCAGTGGACACGGCTGTTTTCCGCTGTGCCGGTGGAGATCTCAGTGGAGGTCTCCCTGGGGGACCGGTGAGGTGTTTTGTATGGAAGGAATGGATGGAGAGGGGGATCCCGTTGGAACAGGACCGTATTTCAACTCGTCAGCTGGGCGCGCTGCTGTGGGCCGGGCTGATGGCGCCGGCGGCGGAGTTGCTCCCGGCGGTGACGCTTCCGCTGGCGGGGCGGGCGGCCTGGCTGTCCGCTCTGGCGGCTCTGCCTGTGGTGCTGCTGATCGGGTGGGGGCTGGCCCGGCTGGATCTGCACCGGGGCGGCCTGGCCGGAACAGTCTGCCGGGAAATGGGGCCGTGGGCGGGCAAAGGGGTGCTCCTCTTTTATATCGTATGGGGGGAACTGCTGCTGGCCCTGCGCCTGCGCCTGTGCGCCCAGCGCCTGTTGACCGCCGGGGAGCGGGACGGCTCACTGTGGTTCTTCCTTCCCGCGGCTGCGGCGCTGGTCCTGTGGATGGCCCGGGGAAAGCTGTCGGCCTTTGCCCGGGCGGGACAGGTCTTTCTGGCGGTACTGCTCACCGCGGCTGCGGCTGTGCTCCTCCTTTCCCTGCCTCAGACAAAGGGGGAACATCTGCTGCCTCTCTGGTGGGGAGACCTGCCCAACGCGGTCCGGGCGGCCGTTCCGGTGCTGGGCGTGCTGGGCTATGGAATGTTCGCCGGGTTCCTGGTGGGAGATCTGGAAGCGGCGCGCCCCGGACGGAATGGGTGGATCCTGTGGAGCGCGGGGGGATGCTGCCTGCTGGCCCTCTCCCAGGCAGTGGTGATCGGAAATCTGGGTCCAGCCCTGGCGAAGCGGCTGGATGATCCGTTTTTCGCGCTGGCCAAAAGCATCGGCGTAGAGGGGGCCTTCCAGCGAGTGGAGAGCATCATCGCGGCGGTTTGGACCTTCGCCGATCTGACCCTTATGGGACTGCTGGCTTTTGCTGTCTGGCGGGCCGCCGCCGGAGTGATCCCAAGACTGAGACAGAAGCCGGCGGTGACTACCGCGGTGCTCACGGCGGTAGTGCTGGGGGTCGCGGCCTTTCCCGACGGTATTTCCGCGGAGAGGGCGGGGCGTGGGATCGCACTGTGGGGCAATCTGATTGCCGGGGTTGGAATTCCGGCGTTGGTGGTTTTGATTAGCTGGGTGAGAGGGAACTTGCAGGACTGAGCACATTTTGTGGCGTGGAGAGCTGTGAGCCGGTAGATATAGAACAAAAAGAGGAAATATGAAAAAAGCAGAAAAAAGTGCTTGACAAAGGAGGAAGGATTTGCTATGACAACTGAGCGTTTGCGGGACGGGTCACCGGACAGCGGCGCTGGTACTTCCAAATAT